>Ga0065711_1000302_pt1 | contig 74206 bp, 38 predicted proteins | sample Hoacrofraction12_FD_59098 | JGI IMG/M metagenome (GOLD analysis project Ga0065711, IMG submission 59098) | Hoatzin crop microbial communities from Cojedes, Venezuela - Epithelial fraction 12 v2 (version 2) | ecosystem: Host-associated > Birds > Digestive system > Esophagus > Crop | place... | reverse complement strand
ATATTTGTAAGTATATATTAGGTCCCCTCGCAGCCTTCTCTTCTTCAGGCTGAACAAGCCCAGCTCCCTCAGCCTCTCCTCGTAGGAGAGATGCTCCAGTCCCCTCACCATCCTTGTAGCCCTCCGCTGAACTCTCTCCAGTAGCTCTTCATCTTTCTTGAAGTGGGGAGCCCAGAACTGGACACAGTCTCCAGATGAGGCCTCACTAGGGCAGTGTAGAGGGGAAGGAGAACCTCCCTCGTCCTGCTGGCCACGGTCTTCTTGATGCACCCCAGGATCCCATTGGCTTTCTTGGCAGCCAGGGCACACTGCTGGCTCATGGTCAACCTGTTGTCCACCAGGACACCGAGGTCCCTCTCCGCAGAGCTGTTCTCCAGCAGGTCCACCCCAAGCCTGTACTGATGAGTGGGGTTGTTCCTCCCCAGGTGCAGGACCCTGCATTTGCCTTTGTTGAACCTCATCAGGTTCCTATCTGCCCAACTTAAAGAATAAAGATACAGGTGGAATCAGGGACAGCTTTAGGTACACACGAAGTGTGCATCATGGGTACTAGAATGATTAGAGCGGCAAAATTACATGGAGTAGATTCCCCAGACATTACTATTTCAAAGTGGATTAAGAAGTCAAACATATACAAAATTTCCATCCTTGCTAAGAAACAGCCTTATTCCATCCACTTGGCGCATTGCTTCCACGACCCCTCTTGTCCCCACTGCCAGGGTGGGAGCAGTTGTGCCAACGCTACCTCAGCATGAGAGAAGCAGGGCTGGACCATGGGCTGGAGGTATTCCCACAGCAGTGGGCCTTGGTCTTGAACATGGTGTTGAGTAGACATGGTTCCAGCTAGCAGTGCTGGGAGGTCATGTTTAGGGAAAAAGAGGGCACATACCATCTGTGTTTCAAGTGCTCGGGAACAGTGATGTTACAGAGCAACTATAAAAGTAAAAGCTGCCTACACTAATGAGAAACGGGGACTGCCTGCGGTGGTCTCCGGTTTTGTATTTGGTTTTCAGTCCACATTCCTGACTTCAGTCCTCATCAAGTCAGTTCTGCCCCAGCCTCTTGCATTATGAAAACTTATTTACATATCCAAACAAATGGCTTTCTAAGGGGAAATTCAGGCTGACAAAACATAACTCATGCTCATCCTTTTTAGAGCTATCTTTGCATTAAAGAAAAGATTAACAAACAAAACCAAGGAGATAAAGAAAGAAATGTCATGGAACCACTGGGATTTTTGAGAAACTATTCAACCATCCATGTACATTTGTGAAGATAGGGTTGGGGGGAAGGATATTTCCCAGTTGACACGTTTCTCCACTTGTGAACATGCTGAAAGATCACTCATATGTTTTCAATGAAGTCACTGACAGTCAAGAATGCTGGAGGCAACAGCTGTTGGAGATTGATTTACCCCAAGGCTATTTAATCTCTCAGCCTCTCACAAGGATGCTTCATAGGGGGAAGGTAAAGAAGCACAATTAAAAATTGTATTGCTTTCAGCAGCTGTTGTTATTCCTGAAAGCCAAGAATGGGTCAAAAAATGTGATGAAAGTCTTGGATTGTTATCAGCTATAGGGGTGGCCAAAGCTTACTGCTTCCTTTGGGAGTAGAGTTTCCTTTGTGGAATGAAATACAGTAAAATAACTAACTCCAAGAGGGCTTAGTTGCCTGGGAGTTACCATGAAGTGTATACGCGCCTTGGAATTTCCAGAATTATAAGTATATTATGTCAGTCTGGAGTGTTACAGGTTGTGAAATGCGGCCCTTGTGTTCAGTAACAGGAGCTGGGACAATCGGGCAGCAAGAAAAGATAACATAAAACATTCATTAAAATGGTGGAAAAAAATGACTGAAAAGCAGAGTGCAGCTGCTGTATATGTCAGTTACTATTTCAGAATGGTATCCTTCTGTAAAACTCTGGATTCTTATTAAATCACTTTGTCCAACCATGCATTAGACCCCTACGCTGTAAGATATTTGCCTACCTAGTTGAAAATGCAGCACTCTCGTCTGCCAGCAGAGTTTTTTTTGTAACCATGCTTTTTCCATAGTTTGCTAGCAGAACTTTTAAGAGAGGAAAATTAACATGGACTGCATTTTCAATGGGGAAGGAAGTAGATGAACAACTTTGGTTCACTAGGGACTTCATTGCTGTGAATATGTAGGATGCTTTGTGGCTTCTCAGAGTGCATCACTGGGCATAAAACTTGTGTCTGTACCCCCCAGCAATGCAAGCTGTTTGAGACAGTGTTCCTTCCTGACCATTAGCTGTCTAAGGACCGATACCTCATTCATCCCTTCCAAATCCTTCCAGTCAATCACTCAGGATGTATTCACACCAGGGCTTTAGCTTGGTTCAAGGCTACACATTTGAAGCAAATCTCCCGTGATCCCCACTTACTGTGCTTTGGTTCCATCGTGAATCTGTGTTGGAGACCATGAGCCAAATTCCTGTCAGATGAAACTGAAGTGGAAAGTGTTCTTTAGGCATAGACCTCCTTGCACTGCACCACAAAGGGCTCTGCAAGACTAGACTACAGCTCCTTCAGAGCAGAATAACCCTGAAGTGTCAATAGTGTGGACATTAGATCCTTAGTACTAGTTTTTTCTTTATGCACATTAACTCCTACTGGTCCTACACACATAGCCATATAAATATGCCAGTTAATTAAAAGCCTCTTCATTAAAAAAGAAAAAAGTCAAAATAATGAAAAACACCTGGTAGTGGGAGGATGGATCTATGGATCTGAAAGTCACAGTTATCCTGAAAATTACTGTGTTCAGAGGATGAGTACTTTTCATGTGAGTGCTGTCTTTTAACATCAGAAGAGTTCTCAAGAACAACACACTAGGCAGCAAAGACAGAAGAATTCAAAGACAGCAACCTTTGGTTAGCATGCACCTAAAGTTGCTTAAATATTCTTCAGATGTTAAACAAATGCCAAAGCCATAGAAAAGATCATAATGTTGAAAAGCACTTAGTGTGCTCTTGAAGATTAACTACATGTGATTTGCTTCTATAACAGCAGTTAATTGTACAGTACACCACTCTAGCACAGGACTGTATAGGAGCTGATCACCATAGGGCCTTGGGATTATTACTTAGTCCTGTGAATATGATGCATAACTGAAGTTTATCCAACCTGTTCAAAACTTTTGGCTCTGAGAAAACTAGTAAAGGACCATTTTTGATGAGTGGTTTGGGACTACAGGGAAGATATCACCAAATTACTGAAAATTCCTGTACCACTGTCGTAGTTTAGCCTGGCAGGATGCATCTCTACCACTCCGCTCCTCAACTGGACAGGGCACGAAAAATATGACAAAAGGGTCATGGGTCAAGATAGGGACAGGGAGAGATCATTCATCAATTACCATCACAGGCAAAACAGACTCAGCTTGGGAAAATTAGTTTAATTTATCACCAATCAAATCAGAGAATGATAATGAGAAATAGAAGCTAAAACTTAAAACCACCTTCCCCCCACCCCTCCCTTTTTCCTGGGCTCAATTTCACTCCCGCGTTTCTCTACCTCCTCCCCCCAAGTGGCGCAGGGGGACAGAGAATGGGATCTGTGGTCAGCTCATCACACGTTGTCTCTGCTGCTCCTTCCTCCTCAGGGCGAGGACTCCTCACACTCTTCCCTGCTACAGCTTGGGGTCCCTCCCATGGGAGACAGTCCTCCATGAAATTCTCCAATGTGAGTCCTTGCCATGGGCTGCAGTTCTTCACAAACTGCTCCAGAGTGGGTGCCTTCCACAGGGTGCAGTCCTTCAGGAACAGACTGCTCCAGCATGGGTCCCCCCCTGGGGTCACAAATCCTGCCAGGAAACCTGCTCCAGAATGGGCTCCTCTCTCTACGGGTCCACGGGTGCTTTCCATTGGGCATCCATGTGCTCTGGCATGGTCTTTTCCCCAGGCTGCAGCTGGGTATCTGCTCTACCGTGGACCTCCATGGACTGCAGGGGGACAGCCTGCCTCACCATGGTCTTTTCCACAGGCTGCAAGGGAACGTCTTCTCCGGTGCCTGGACCACCTCCTCCCCCTCCTTCTTCAATGAACTTGGGGTCTGCAGAGTTCTCACTCCTCTCTCCAGCTGCAAAATGACCTTCCACAGTTGTGTGATTTTTCCTTCTTAAGTATGTCATCACAGAGGTGCTATCAACATCGCTGTTTGGCTTGGCCTTTGTCAGCAGTGGGTCCACCCACAAGTACTCAAAAGAACAGAAAAGTAATTTTTCTTGTGGCTTTTCAGCAGCCATCCCTCTGGGACAAAGCAGAAATGGGAAAAAGAATAAATGCAGAAATGAAGAAAAATTAATTATGGACTGTGTCCAACAGAATCCAAGAAAAGATTTTCTGTTGATTACACCAAAGTCTGGATCAGACAGTTTTGGTACCGTAGTCTTCAGAACATTCAATAGCTTCAGAGAAGTCTGATGAGATAGATATCCAAATCCCTTTTTTATCTTCTTGCTACCAAGTGGACGGGCATTTTATGCTAGTGATGGAATACACAAGTCCAGTAGCATGATGGCCTTTCCAAACAAGTGTCATGCAGAGACTGCTTGATTTTCTAATTGCAATGTTAAAAAAGAAAAAAAAAACACAACCACTAAAGCTTTTGAGCTAGAGACTAGATGACAACAGCACTCGATGGAAAAACAGAATAATGAAAATATTTGACACTTGCATGATTTTTCCCTTTGGCACTCTAACACTATATGCTTGTACTTACCAAAACATGCACCGAAGTGCAACAGCTTCTGGTGCATGGATAACCTTTGTCCTCAGAGGACCACTGGACAGATCATAAAATCATGGAGTCACAGACTAGTTTGAGTTGGAAGGGACCTTGCAAGGTCATCTAGTCCAACTTCCCTGCCATGGACAGGGATATCTTCCACTCAATCATGTTGCTCAGAGCCCCGTCCAACCTGACCAAGAATGTTTCCGGGGATGGGGCATCTCCCACCTCTCTGGGCAACCAGTTCCAGTGTTTCATCACCCTCATTGTGAAAAATTTCTTCCTAATATCCAGTCTAAATCTACCTTGTTTTCATTTAAAGCTGTTACCCCTTGTCCCACTGCAACAGACCCTGTTAAAAAACCTGTTCCCAGCTGTCTGTGCTACTCTTTGCAGTAACATTAGGCACAAAGCAAGGCTTTCAAGGACCTGATGAACGGTCCTGCTAATCTCACTAGTTGCAGATCACAGTCTTTTCGTGGGGCCTTCCCCTAACAACTGAAAGATAAGGGGTTTGTTTAATTCCAGCTCCAGTGTTTATAGAAGTATGATCCAGCCAAAATCCATCTTTGCAGGTCTTCAGGACAGTTTTCTTATTCCTGTATACTTGAACGTATCTTTCACCATCTTCTCTTCCAGACACCTGAAGAGGCCCTGATGCAGCTGGTCCCCCTGTCATCTTGCAACATCAAGAAAGTGGTTATGTTTTTCCAGCCACCAGACAAATAAACTTCTACACTTTATTTGAAAGCAGTTTTCCCTTTTTTTTTTAAACCCCAAATTTGTCATCTCTTTTTGTTCAGGGAGGTATTTATATTCCTCCTGCAGCTACACCCTAGAAATACTCTGCAACATTGAGTATTCACAGACAAACCTTGCTTCAGGAAAGCTTTTTTGTTGACAGATAATGACGTACTAGCACTGGCACTGAAGGAATGAAGATGCTGTAGTCTAAGATTGTTCCATAGTGCAATCTGAGCTCATATTCAACTCACACACATGCTGTTTCAGCAGAAGCCTGATCAAGCAGAGTAATCAGAGGAGGAAAGCCAAAGCTCTCACAATCCCTCAGCCTGAAGCCAGCTGTGCCAATGCACCCTGGGTACAGCCATGACTGTCCTGGCTGAGCCCTTCATTCCGAACCCACATCAGCCTTTGTAAGCAGCATCACGTGTTGAATACAGGGCAGAGAAGTGGACTGGGATCTTTCCTACAAGGGCTCAGTGTAAAGGGAAGGAAGTCAGCACAGGAGCCATAGGCAGCAGAGCCACAGGCCTCTTGTTGCTGCTGTAAAGACACACGTAGCTCAGGTCGAAGAGCGTAGTCCCAATGACAGCGAGCAACAGACGAAAACTTAGCAAGGGACCCATTTGTATTACAAAGTATTTTAGCGTGTTTGTTATGAGTCCATCGAGATTTGGCAAGTTATAGTAATAGCTGATGCCATTATAAAGGTGTGAGTTCATGATGTTATTAATCAGATAAAGAACATACTTCTCAGCCCTGTCTAATTCTTTCCTTAGACCTGTTTCTTAAAGCTTGGTTCTATAATACAACTGTCTCTATCAGTGGCAGAGCATGTGGAAAAATATAACTCAATATCATGCAGAGAGTCTGAATCAAGACATAATCTGGCAGGTCTCTGGTCATTTTAGAGCCTTCCCATGTATTATCACCCTCCTACTATAGATGGAAATCCTGAGGGCAAGAGACAGTTGCTTCTGTCTTGTTCTTAGGTGTGAAAATCAGTAGGGGAATGTGAAAGGCTTAGAACATACCATCCCAGAGCAAGAAGTCTCAACTTGCAAAGGAGACTCTAGTTAAGCAATGACAAATTCCTTCTTCACATTAGAGACAAGTTCCTCCACATCAGGAGCCTTCCCTGGAATGCGTCTTTGAGCTCCAAGGTCATTCTAGCGATGGAAAAAAGAGATCTTGATGGTTAAAGCTAAAGCCTGTGAAGCAGCTTTCTCAGACCCCACAAGTCACGTGTGAAGCAATGAGCAGCAGCCTGTCTGGAGACCTTGTGGAGCTGTGAGCTGCATTCTTACAGTGCATGGAGAGGTCAGCTCCTGGGGCAAAGCACAGAGAGGCAGCTAAGAAATCACCCACATCAGCTGCCGCTTCAAAATCGATATCAGTGCAAAACAGTGTTTTCCACAAAACGGCCAAAAACAAATAAGAAAATTTTGTGGCCCTTTCCAGTGGTAAGGATGCACTGGGTGATGGCAGAAAGTGAGGAGGCAGATGCAGTTCCCAGGCTTTGTGGTACAGCACCTTCCTGCAATCTCTAAGGGACAGCGAGGTGTTGTCATAACAAATGAAAAATACAGAAAGGATAAAAATAAACATTTTGGTTCACCCGCCCTTGTCACCTACAAAAGAAAGGAACATGGAAACTCAAAGAATAACAGTAAAAATGGCTTTCATCAATCTGGCTGTCCCTCCGCATCCAGAGACCATGAGCAACTCAGAACCGCCGGGTACAACTATGACAAAAAGCAGGAGAAGAGATAGGAGGGAGGACTAGTCTTCGCCAAGAAGTGGAGCATCATCCCTACAGAAAAAGATTAAAATAATCAAGGATTCCTATGAAACATTTTTGAAGAGACTCTTGGAAACTTAACTAGTTTTATCTTTAAGGACAAGGAATATAATTCTGCTGAATTTAGGAAAATTATCTTTATTCGCCTATAAGGGCCTAGTTAATTGCCTATTGCAAAAGTTATACACTTGCTTCTAACACAAGAACCTTTTTGCTTTCCATTGTAGATGGTTGAACATCAGACCGGACAACTTGAACATTTCAGGGCAAATCTAATATCTGAAATGTTTCCCTTGTCTCTTAGGATGTCTTGGTCATGAGGGGAAAATCTCAGATCTCCCAATTTCCCGATTAGCAGATCGTTTTTTAGTTAGTGAAGCATTTTGCTGCTGAAAACAAAAAGGCATAATGTATGTGTAAGCAGAAAGTGGAAACTTAAACAGGTGCATGTTCATTTATATAGTGTTACCTTATTATAGTCAGCACTACTCCCAAGCTGACAGCAATGCCCTTTAAAAACACTTGATTGAATTGTTGTGTGAAGTTGGGTGTGGAGGTTTTCCTCCACAATACTTCATTATAAAAATGTCTTGAAGGAGACCTGGGTTACAGCAATGTGTGTTCGTTGTGTCATGTGTCTGCACCTGTGATTTCAGACTGGAGGAAAGGAGGAATGCTCTATTATACAGGGGAATTTCTGTTTCCCAGATTATTGAATATGGGGTGGAAAAAAAAAATTTAGTATGATGTCTGGTGCTATTTCTCGATTCCTCGTGGAGCCTGGAGGCACAGACTATTCAGCAGCTGGGCTGGGAAAGGAAATTCCCCCTCCATGAAACGTTATAGCATAGTTGAGCACATTTACAGTTGCACAAAACTTTTCATGGCATCAGCTATTTTCTTTTGGGAGAGACAAAATACTTGAAAGCACAGCCCTGTTCTGCTGCTGCAGTTTTCTAAAGAAATTTTCTCTTTTGCCCAAAAGAATAGACAGTCATGAATATGCATGTGTATGTGAGCATTGGGCAAGCCAGGAGAAGGGAGTGCCTTTCCAAGGGAGCCTGCCTGCAGGATGTCCTGAAGGGGCTGGCCACTTCCAGGGCCCATCAGTTTTAGCCTCCCACTGGGTCTCAGCACAAACTAACGGCCTGTCGGAGGTGATTTGAACAAATGTACCTAAGCACAGTGCAGGAGTGTGTTGCCCTAAAGAACCAATTTTAACACCATTTTAAATTTCTCCTTACCCTTTGTCAGGAAAATCACAATGAAACCGCCGTCTAAAAAGAGACAAAATGCACGAAGCTTTTTGTATTTTAATATCAGGAGACCAGAAGTGAGGACTGGTTTGCTTGACTGCTGTCATTTCTGTATCACCTTTGAAATTACGTTATCTATGTGGGATGCAGTGAAGAAATACATTTATTTGTGTTTCACCTTTCCTTATCTTGAGTTCAGTGTGGTTTCAGAGTTGCTGGATAACAAGAAGGCAGTACTCTTCCAGGCCTGTATTGACTCTATTAGCAGGAGGACCATAAATGCTTCAGTTCCTTGCTTTCTCAAGATAATCAAAAGAATCCATGAGCACTGCGTGAGTCAGGAAAGAGCAGGTATCACAAGGGTCAGAGAGGAAGAAGCATATTTCCAAGATTATGTTAACTCTGGGGGCTCTCTAGTATGTACCATCTTGGGAAGCATGCCTGAAAATTGGCAGCCCATATGATGTTGATCATGCTCTTTCTCATTTTAACGGGGCTTAGGTTGGAAGACACTAGTTTATAGGATTTGCTTTTTCGTGACTCAACCCCTAGATTTGTGAAGCCACAACATACCACCCTTAAGTAAGGAGTGGTATATAAGTTTTAGGATGGTGTATTGGTGAGAAGGAGAGATTTTCAACATTTTTTACACAGGTCTTGATTTTGATTATACAGCTCAAGACATTAATTTCTAGAGTGCCAATAAACATTGCAGGTACTCAGCATTTCTAGAAAATAGGTCCCAATATGCCCCATCACATTCTCTGAAATTTTAGAAGCTGCTTTTAAGCCTAAATTTTTAGAACAGCTCTTGAACTGGACTCCACTTTCTACCATCCATATCTCAGCCCTTGTTCTACCTTATCATCAAAGTTTTTTGTGTAGAAATAAACTTCAGAGGTCATGTTCTGAAATTTCTGGTCCTAAAGTGAGCAAATCCATTGACGTCAGTCAGTAAAAGAAAATTTTATCTTCATCTGCACATGAACAAGACAACAAATACCTCTTCCCTAGCTTACAGGAATTACAAGATTTGGGGTGGGACATTACAAGACTGTCTAATTCTGCTTTTTTATATTCAGCACATTTTTTTCTCAAAGTGGAATCTACACAATCAGAAAAAGTGCAACCATCTTCTTCCTAGGAATAAGTACACTTGAGATACCAGGAAAAGAGTTCATCTTATTTTCTTCAGAAGGAATGCTTGAAGTTACTAACTGATAGATATTATCTTCCTGTTTGAAACCAACTGTCATGTCCATTACCAGAATCTGCGTGGGTAGCGAAAACTATTGGAAAAGTCAGAAGGTTAAAAAAGCAAAACAGAGAACTTATCCTGCCTGACAAGCTGGGCAAGCGATCACCTGTAGAACTTTGTCTAACCTTGAGAAAAGACAAGATTTACCTAGAAACGAACCCTTTTTGTGAGCGCAAGAATCATGCAGCCAGGTTTCCTTTACATCTTGCAATGGTTTTAGGAACTAACCAGCACCGTGGTTTTTTTTTGCTAGGTATGACATTGTAATTTAGTGGACTAAGAGTTAGAAGTCACAGTGTGACTTCTCTTGAGTCACACACACCTCACATGTTGTGTGACTTTCAATATGCCAACACTTAAATTCCCACTTCTTAGTTTTGAAAGGTATTCGGTGTAATAAATACACAGAAATGGTTGGATAACTACACTAGGCCTTGGAAGATGCTTAGGCAGTTGAATTAACATAGCTTTCAGCAGTGTAGAACCACTGAAAGCGCGTATTTTTTTGATAGTGTATAGGGGAGAGAATGAAATTGTCAGACTTGAAGCCAAGCTCTATCAATTCAAACTCTTTGTTCAAAAGGTCTCTTTTTATGTTTTAATTTTTTTTCAGTTACAAAGAACATTATAACTGTATCAGACCCAGACCCATGCAAGTGGGACCCTGTCCTTTGACAGTCTGGCTTTGATCAATGCCTTCCAATCACCTGAATTTAAACTACTTTTTTGGAACATCTAACCTCCAGTCACAGTAACGTAAGTAATGATCTTCCTCAGCAATGCTTTTGATACTGTTATGGACACTGTTGTAACACTGGTGTATAAGAAATACTGAAAACATTTTCTAGCATTGATGATTTGGCGTTTCTTCCAAATAAGCAGCTTCAGAGATGTTAAAAGCGTGCTTCACCAGACTACATGTGAGTGTTTACAGTATGAGCATCTACATTTCTGTTTATTGCCTACACAGCTTTTAGTCAGTGGTGAGTTACTCAGTGTAATTTAGGGTATATTTTCACAGTAAAATACACTCTTATATCTGGTCCAGTGAATCACATCCTAAACGCGTTGACTTTATTGACTAGATCTCCACTGATTTTGAGAGGAGCTTAGACACCTCACTCAGACATGTTATACGTTAAGACATGTTATACGTTATAGACAACCAAAATTAACAGATACAAATCTCATCTTAGGATCTCATTTTCATTAAAACACAAAAGAAAGGACACTTTCTAGAGAAATGTTTTGTTCTTCTCAAGGGTAAAGCTTGTCACTTGGATTCTTGTTACTAAATGCTAAAATGTAAAATTCCATCATTCCTTGCACTTGGCTACACTTAACTCAGTCCCAACACCATTGTATCCAATACTTTTGTCTCTCCTCCTCTACACATAGTTGGTTGTGGCTTAGAGAGGAAAGCTTGTCCTTCCCCAAAGAGATGTTTTTCAGTACTACAAATTCAGCTAGGATTAACCTAAATTCTTTGGTGCTTCTCAGAGATGCTCGTGCAACTGCTGTTTCTCTTTCTTCTTTTCCCTTTTTAAAGAAGTTGGCACTGCTTTATCTCACATACCCACAAGAAGAGAAGCAAGGAAAAAAGGTCCCAAACACTGTGGCGAGTCCCCTCCCTTCAAAGAATACTAATGTCGACATCACACTATGATCCTCATAGCCAGCCAGATATATTTCAGAAATTACTCTTTATTCAAATATTTAATAATTTACAGAGAACATTCACACCAGGTGACATAATTTAGAGGTTGTACAACTCAGTTCCATAATAAAACACACTGGTCTCCTTATGCTTATCTCCACTAGATTTTGCCCTCAGTGCAGAGTCAAAGGATGTTTCAGCCTCGTGTAGATCTGGGACAACCCTCCCAAGCTCAACAGCATTAAAAGACTGTGAAATAGAGTAAATCACAGCCACAGAAACTCATCTAATGTTAGCAGAGCTGCTCTGGGTTCTCAGCAGTCTATCTAATTGCTTGGTCTTGTTCCGCTTTCCCTAAAGAGTGAAGCATTCATTTTCTTCTATCAAATATTCACAAAAGCCTGTGTATCACTTGTCAGAAGATGCTTAACAAACAGAGCACCCTTCAGCAACTCCTCTGCAGCCCAACCCCAATTGCTTCTCTAGGCTTTGTCTCTGTCGTAACCACAACCCTAACCCAAGGCTTTGAATGAATCTTAGCTGAAGATCCTCAGTCATGGCCAAGATGGAAAAGTTTTCAAGGGCTACTCCTCTGTGCAGCTTACCCCTTCCTTTGGCAGCCGGTTAGCAGCCCCCTGGCAACTGAAGTTGATCTTTATCCAGGAAGAAACTAAAAGAGGTAAGGTGAGCAAAACAATAGAAACTGAAAACACACCGAAGAGTAAGGTGACTGAAGTAAAACTCAGACAAATAGCAGCAAATGTAAGTAGTAGCTAGGCAGGGATAAATAGCAGTTAGGCAGTGTCCTAACAGCTGTACTCCACCCACTTCCATATTTTTCAGCCTATTTGTCTTTTAATAGGTCACATTCCCTGTCACACCCTTCAAACCTCACAAGTTTATTGCTGTTTGCACAGTGCAGCTTCCATCCCCAAAGGCTATATGCCTGACAGGGGTAGAAATGTGTGTAAATAAGATTTTCCCTGTGTTCCCCCAGCAGGCAGGCGGCTGCACGTCTTCCGTTCTGAAATGTGACAGTTCTGAAAACTTGCCAGCTACACTGGTGGGATTTGGGGCCAAAACGGTAGCAGTCTAGTGGGGGACACTGAGATGCAACAAGTACGACTGCAAATTCATTTCAGTTGTGGCTGGATAGTTCAAGGCTCAGGCTCTGCGTAGGCTGGGCACAACTCCTAGACTTTAGATAGAAAGGCAGATTTTGAAGTGATTTGGTGCCCTCTAATGGCGAGGATATTTTTTACCAAAATGTTCTGCTTAACACACTTTAACCCCAAAACGGGTCACCGTCATTGCAACGAACTCAGTTCAAATGACGTAGCCCTATTTTCCAGCATTAGTTTAGTTGCCTTGCTTGACTGTTAGTACTGCTCACCCACTGGCTCATTTATATTTCTGTTTATCATCTGGGCTTTGTAGAGGCTGAAGCACGCCATGAATTCAAATCATTGAGATCCTACAATACTTTAGGTACACTGTGAGGACACAACTACTCTGTCAGCTCTGTCACGCCAGGAATGAAGTCTGTTTGCCCTGTCTGAGCTGTATCCTGTGCTGCCAGAAAAGTCCACTCAACTGAGACCATGGTGGGAACACACGTTTCATCTGCCGTGACCAAATAAGCTCTGCACAGCGCAGAACCTGTGCATGACTCTTGTGTAGATTAATGTGATGAATTACAGAGTATATTTCTTAAAGATTCAGAATTTAGTGGAGTACAGCGAGCCATTCAGAATTCCCTGTAATCATTCAACCATTCATTTTTCTGGAGTCTGATTATGGGTGTTAACCTCGAAGAGGCACTTCAACTCCCGCTGATCAGGCCAGATTACCTTGGGAAAAATGGAAAGTTAGAGAGAAATATAACTATTTATGTGTGTTTAGGCTTTTCCTTCTTCTGCTGCTCTCCCACCCCAAGCTGGTAACATTGCCTCCAAAAGTTCTCTGACCATCAGGGTACACTGAAAGATTTTATAAGGTAGATGCACATAGAGCAACACAGGTAGCTGCAAGTTTCCACACACCTTCTGTGCCCTGGTTAAACAGAAGCTAACTGCAAACAGGCTGCCTTCTGTTCACATGGTTATATGTTAAAATTATTAAGCCCTGGAAAGACTGTGGAAGAATCAGAAGATGCTGAGTAGCTGGGTGATAACATAACAGAGGTAATTCAGCTTAGATAAATACAAAGCAATGAACAAAAATAAAAACAAACACGACTCTAGATACAGTGATAGCCTCTAAATCAGGTTTTACCACTCAGAAGTGATCATGTAGCGATTGTTCATGTAACTACTCTGGAAAAGGCAAATTGAATTACTGAAGAGCAGATTAAACAAAACATCATTATGACATTACGTTCAAGTTCTTTGGTGTGTCTAGAGTTGTCTGTGTTTCTGGTAATCACAGCTCAACAACAGACAGTAGCGTTAGAAAGAATGCAGAGAAGAGTGACAGAGATGATCAGCAGTGTAGAATAGTTTCCATCCAAGAAACAATTAGCCAAAGATGCACAGAATCATGGAAGATGTGGAGACAATAGCTGAGAGAGACTATCTGCTGGTTTTCATAGCACATGAACTAAGGCACCAAATGCTTTTAAGCCATGTGTTTAAAACCAGAAAGTGATCCTTTTTCTCACAGCCCCCCATCCTCCATTAAGTATTGAAATCAATTGCCACAGGATTTTTTGGGTTACAGCTGAGCAGGACCTATGCCTGTAGGATGGATCCATCAAGATCTACGGAAGAATGACAGATCTTGAATTCAGAGATTTCCTGTCACCCATGGCTGGAAGATGGGATGAGGAAGAGAGGATGCAAGGTAAAGGAAAAGTAGCGAGAAGTTTGACTGAGAGACCTACAGCTCTGCAGATTTTCCAGGTCTTCCAACATTGCCTGCTTTAGTACTGCTGAGCATGTGAAAAAGAGCATCTGAGAGAGTGACCTGTGACTGAAGCAATAATGAAAGTAGATTTCCTCTGGGGCTTAATCAGATATTTAACTGTTTCCCTGAAAATCCTCAGACAGAGCAAAAGCAGACGCATATATAGTGTTTATTATGGCAGTTACCAATAATGTAAAAGCTTGGCATTGCTTGAAATGCTCTATGTTGAAGACCTTTTCATAGACTATTCAAGCATTAGTACAGTTTAGAGCTAGAAGCTGTCAGCTCTTTTCAGCTGACATCTAAATGGTGCTTTTTCTTCCCAGCTATCTTTGAATTTTGTCTAGTGACTTCTCCTCAGCTTCTGTCTCCCAGAAAGGTAATCAGTTTGGATGTGACGGTACGAAGATTTGGCAGACCTACTGTCTCTTCAGCTCATTCCAATGGCAAATCTCCTTCATTATTAAAATCACTTGTCTAATTGTCATTTGAATTCATCTTGATTTTGTACTCGACCATGAGTTCTTGCTATGCCTTTTTCTGCTGGAGAGACATCTAAACCTGGTGTTTTTCTTTGCTGAGTGGTGATCACAACTCTAACCATGTCTTCTGCAGTGCTACGATGTAGTACATGTACAGCGTTATGGACAGAAAGCGCTATGAAGTGGAACATCACTTCCTTCCTCTTGCCTCTGCATCAGTTAACGTGTTCCCCTGACTGAGCACTTTGGAAGGATGCTCTGAAAGGACTCTAGCCTCCTTTTGGATAAACTAAGTAAATAGAGCTCTTCAAGTCTGTCAATTATTCAGCATTTACGGCTTCTTACTACCTTGTCTCACTTAACACCCTTTTTAAAACCCTGACAATTGAAATGAATGCAGGATTCCTGTATGATCACAAAAGGTGCCAGAGGTAAAATGTCTCTACTCCTACTGTAGTATTTTGATATTAGACTATTGCACCAGGACTTCATGCCTCATTTCTTGCTCATTACCCTGTCCTTCTTCCCCATTTTTTTCCAGAGTGCCTGTTGTGGAGGATATGGTCGCTGCTTGGTAACTCTGACCCAAACACCCTACTCCTAAATGTCGCAACTACTGTGAAAGCCATTTACTGCACAATAGGTTCATCAGTTCCATAACTCCCCCATAATTCGAAATACAGGCTGGAAAGTATCCCAGAAAAGAGATTGATTTTGGATAGTCTGAGTCTTGGTATACTTCCATCAGGTTTGTGCTTAACCTCCACTCAACTGAAGGCTGTGGAGGGATCATACACAAAAGCAATGCTCTAGTTCCTGTCCCATGTAATTTACGTCCCAAATGAATATCTGGTATCTGCAGGCACCAAAAATTACAATTCAAAGAGTCAGAGAGAGAAGCCACAGTTAAGTTCCTGGTGTCATGAAGGAACATCCTCCTAAGAGGGTCCCAGAGAAAAACATGGCTGAGGTGATATTGCCTTTGAAAGAGCTTTCTGTCCATGGCTAAGCACTTTTATTACGCTGTACCACTGGTGCAGAGAGACAGAGATGTTGCTCTTATTAGAGCAGAGAAAAGCTTCATTATGGCTCCACACCCTCAGGCATGTGAAAACCAAGTGCTTCAGCACCTTCCACGATTAGGCTGCAAGAGGCGAGAGGAAAATTCATTCTGAAGCAATGAGCTATTAAAAGACCAGATAAATAATTTAGACAGAGGTGTTTCTTGGTGTGGTTGAATATATTCTTTTGCTGTTATACACCTGCACAAGTAGCTACTATTTTAGGAGGTAAAAATCCCTGCACGTCTCTACTGCATAATAGCATGTCAGAGTGCTTTTCCTTCAGGTCTCTGCTTAGAGGCTCTTACACAATGCAGAGTCTAAAATATAGCAACAGCTGCCTTAATCTGCTTTGCAGCCACATCTGGATCCATCACATACAAGGGTCTTACCAAAACATTTAATCAGACTTACATTCAGAGATCCATTATAACTCCCAATAAAGAAGAGGTTGGATCTGCGAGAAGAAGAAGGGGAGGAAGAGGACAGGAAGCTGACAGCCTTCACTTTGCAGAGACAATTAAGGCCCAACCAGAGCAGACCCTCAAAGACCAGAGGAATTTGGTTCCGCTACTGTTCCTAATCATGAGAGAGAACCAACCGCAATGAATGTTTCAGAAAGTTAGTATAAAGACTGTTTCCCTTCTGGAACGTCCTACAGATCTGAGTAGGGATGAAACTAATGGTATGGCAAAAGCAGAATAAGCAATGAGATCCCTCAGCTTCTGCAAACAAAAAGAAACAGAGTGCTCGGCCTTCTGCACAGTGACCCCAATGCTGTTTCAGAGAAGGAAGTTTTCAGGAGCTGCTTCGCATCCAGTCCTAACGGAAGGAGTAACATCACTGAACTCTCCCAGACACTCCACTGGAACCTCTCTTCCACGAAAAACCTCCTCAAAATGAATTAGATACTCTACAGGAAAGCCAGAACAAAACAGTGTCATGCTTTTCTATACTATGCAGTACTTCCCTCTAAAGCATGTACTAAAGAATGCTTTTCAAAGAACATATGTTCTGCCTTGACAAAAATACATCACGCTATTCCCAGCAACAAGGACAATCTCTTTACTCCACACTCCGCATGTGTTGTGTCCCAGACGTATAAGAACATACAACAGTGACATTCAGACAGGTTAAAATGCTATGTACTGCTTCATCTGACGGTGCATGAGTGTGTCCTTCTGTGCCTGGTTTAACTTCAGACCTGGAACAAAAGCTTGGACAAAGCACAGATTTTCTGTCTCAGTGTTCACAGTCTATTGCAACTCATATAAATAGCAGTGGTCAAGTGTTGTAGGATCTTCTCTTACCACAACAACTACGCATCTCCCAAATTTTGAAACATCAGCTTAGGTTGCTCCTCAGTATTCAGCGGCACTTTATTTTCCTATCAATAACCACATGGTGGTGGTGTATCACCATGAGTTCAATGTTCAGGTCTGTCTCAGGAACTGAATACTTGGTTAAAGGCGCTGGAAATTTACAGCAGAGCACATTTACAAGGATGCCTGTAGAGTGAGTCTTCTAAGCCCACTTTACCTCAGAATTTATACTCACTGCTTAACTGCTTTGCTTATGGGGTTGTGTGGCTTTCCAATCAAAGATATCCTAGAGTTCTTCTAACAGATGTATCTCTCAGCAGGTACACCCAAATGCAGCAATATTTGGAGTTACACGCAGACAATTTAATTTATATGCCCATCTGATTCATCTCAAAATCTGATTTTTTAAAAATATTCCTTCGATACTCCACCCACTTCCCAGAAAAAAAGCAATTCTGAGAACTCCCTTAGAGTCAAGCAATGTTGAATGCTCATTCTTCTGAATTTCTTCTGAAAACTCTTCCTCCATAAAGCTTTTCAGCCACCCTTCACCAAAGGCAAGTGCTAAAAAGAATGTGTACTGCATTGTCATGGGGCTTTTCAGTGCTTTCACAATATGGGCCTTAAATTAGCTACTATATGTCCTTGACTGAATGTAGACAGTGACAGCCTGATCTAAAATGCAGTGAAGTCAATGGGACCCTTTCAGTTTTCCCTCATTTGGCCATGAATGAAGTTCAAAGTTGTCTGGTTCAGGAACCAGATCTTCTGTGTTTGTAAAAAGTGATTATTCTCCAATATGGATGTAGGTTACAAAAAAATCCATTATAACTTTGTGCACAAAAGGAGCTGTATGTAACAAAGACAGCATGTCTCAAACCAACTGAGACATTAGCTCCAGTTTAATTGGTTTGAAACAAGGGCAGATCATCAACAGGGACAGGAGAACTGATTTGGACTTAATGAGAAGTGCATCATTTCCCACTCACAAACTTTCACTGCAAACTCACCCTAAACTTTTAGAGTCAAAACTATTTTAATGATCTTTTTCCTGGCATTGTCATGGGTGTTCCTACTTTTATGTTTCATCAAGGATCAGAGAAATACACACCACCGCAGAAAGAGGGCTCTTTTTGCAAAGGCGGTAACTATGTTATGGGAAATATAAGACATGTCATGAAATATTGTACTCATGGATATTTTCTAGACCAAATGCACACAGGCTCTGACAGTTCAGACAGGCTACTCTAACAATATTTTATCTTCTGACTGGAAAATCCTTCTGTGCTTTGGAGTTTTAGTGTGTTTGGTATCTCAACCCTCTGTTACTGTATGCAAGTCTCAGCATGCCTTCTGAAAATCTTTGGAACTGGATAACATATTAACCCACATCCACCTATTTGAAATACTTCTTGGATACTTTAAGTCCCCGTGCAGCTGTTGCTCGCCCAGTAAGAACTGAAATTCCCCAGCTATCTGCCTTTTTTTGCTGTTAAACATTTGTAGATCCAGCCAAGACCTCATAACAGAAAGGAGATGGATGTCTGCTTCCTCTGACTGTCCTGACTTTAGGGCCAGCTCCACTAATGTTTTCAGAAAATGCTTACTGAATCAGGCCTCTCTGGAAGTCTGACATGCAGGACTTCCCACTCTGCAGCTGGAAATCAGTGAATTAGAGCTCCTACTGAGCTCTGGGATTTTCTCTATCTGCTTTGGATCAGATCTTGAATCAAAATCTTAGAATCATAGAATCATAGAACAGTTTGGGTTGGAAGGGACCTTTAAAGGTCATCTAGTCCAACTTCCCTGCAGTGAGCAGGGACATCTTCAACTCTGTCAGGTTGTTCAGAGCCCAGTCCAACCCGACCTTGAATGTTTCCAGGGATGGGGCATCTACTACCTCTGGGCAGCCTGGTCCCATGTTTCGCTACCCTCATTGTGAAAAATTTCTTCCTTATATCTAGTCTAGATCTACCCTCTTTTAGTTTAAAAACATTACCCCTTGTCCTACTGCAATAGGCCCTGATAAAATGTTTGTCCCTATCTTTCTTTTAAGTCCCCTTTAAATATTGAAAGGCTTCACTAAGATCTCACCAGAGTCTTCTCCAGGCTGAACAACCCCAGCTCTCTCAGCCTTTCCTTATAGGAGAGCTGCTTCATCCCTCTGACCATCTTCATGGCCCTCCTCTGGACCTGCTCCAACAGGTCCATGTCTTTCCTGTGCTGAGGGCTCCAGAGCTGGACATAGAGGAGTCCAGGTGAGTTCTCACCAGAGCAGAGCAGAAGGGCAGAATCCCCTCCCTTGACCTGCTGGCCACACTGCTTGTGATGCAGCCCAGGATACGATTGGCTTTCTGGGCTGTGAGCTCACATTGGTGGCTCATGTCCAGCTTTTCATACACCAGTACCCCCAAGTCCTTCTCGGCAGGGCTGCTCTCAATCCCTTCATCCCCTAGCCTGTATTGATAGTGGTGGTTGCCCTGACCCACGTGCAGGAACCTGCACCTGGCTTTGTTGAAGCTTATGAGGTTCACACAGGCCCACTTCTCAAGCTTCTCCAGGTCCCTCTGGATGGCATCCTGTCCTTTGTCAACTGCACCACTCATCTTGGTGTCTTCTGCAAACTTTCTGGCACTTGATCCCACTGTCTTTGTCATTGATGAAGATATTAAACAGTACTAGTCCCAATATGGACCCCTAAGGGACACCACTTGTCACCGATCTCCATCTGGACATTTTGCTGCTCACCACTATCCTCTGGATGTGACCATCCAAGTAATTCCTCATCCACCGACCAGTCCACCCACCAAATCTGTATCTCTCCAATTTAGAGGGAAAGATGTTGCAGGGGACTGTGTCAAAGGCCTTACAGAAATCCAGATAGATGCTTATCTTCTGCTCAGAGTAGATGTTGAACCTGGCCAGTACAGCATTTTGAGGAAGTCTTCCTTGTTGAAATTGTTTCTTGCATAAATCATCTAAATATCCAGAAAAACTGTTGGAAATATCTCTAGAGCCTGTGGTTAATGTTCTCAGCTGAGAAAGCAAAGAAGAAAGCTTAGACCTGTATTTCTCCAAAAATCCATGACAACTGAAGCAACTGGGTTGTTGTTATAGTTGGAAAGGAGGTACCACTTTGAAAACAGCAATAGGTGCCTGACTGAGATCTATCAGAGCGCCTAGAAGCTGGAGCTGGATGCTGCAAAACAGCTCAGTTGTTCCTCAGTCCCTCAGCTTAGACAGAAAATGGAATTTATAAAGTAGAACATGGCAGAAATGACACCAGTCATACCTGCGTCTAAATTTTTTCTTCCTAGTATTCTCAAAACTGATGGCTTTTCTAGAGTTTTGATATTATGTTCAACTAGACGCACTAGCAATACTTAGAAGGCATGAGGTATTCGATCCTCTTCCTGAAGATAATCTGTCACCTCAGTTTTCTACACTTGATGCTTCTATGGCCATAATGGGACCACTGCAATATTCAGAACATAAAGCTCTTCCAACATTTGTACTACACTGCCTAATAAAATAAATAGGGGTACTACCTGCCATGAGTCCTGTCCTGACATTCCCATAATGCCTTACTGACAATGATTACTTCAGAGACACAGAGATATTCTCGTGACTTTTCTGTGAATGACAGAAGAACAATGTCTTACCTGGAATTACACAATGAAACAAGTTAAGCAGGGATAAGACACCTACTCCTCTACTTAGTTTCCTTCACAAACACAAGTTGAGACAGTGTTAACCAAAGCAGAGAGCTCAGAGTTCCTTACCTGCATAGCACCGACTGGCATGTTCTTTCCTTCTACATCTTCCCCTGGCACCACAGACAAACACCCTGTCCTCCAGTAGCATGCCCATCCAGGGAGCACATATTGCATCTGCTGCTTCTCCTTGCTTCTTCAGCTTGGTTAGATTGAAGCACTCCCTTCTCTACGTCGAATCTTTTCTCAGTCCTCAGCTGATCCGCTGGTATCTGCCCAGAGGAAATCTCTTGGGGTGTATTTTGCTGCTTTCAGCTATCACTGCCTATTGCACTTGTCAGGGACTGGATACCGAAGGTTCAGCGATCCCTTAACAGTGTGGGTGGGGTAGAGAAGTCGAACCAGGAAAAACCTGTGCTTTGATCCTGAATGAGCCAAGGACAATTCACTCAGATCTCTTGACCTTTTGTGCCAGAGGCAACACCACAGCTGGGAAATTGAGTGAAAAGAACAATTTCACTGCAGATCAAATGCACCATCTGAGCTGAGCTCTCCTGGGCCAGAAAGTTACAGTGGCTAAAACAGCTCATCTGAGCACAGGATCTGATTAAACCCTGGGTAAGGTGGTAGAATTGACAAAATTTGTTCTTTATAAAAATACTTAGCAGATCCTAGGCTCAGAAACTTTGTTCCGTATTGTCAAAGCCAATCTTTTCTTTTCAATGCTGAGGCCTCTTTGCTGGGCACCTCCATAGATCGTAGTTAGAAATTTAAATTACTCCTTATCGGTCAGACTTTTTCCCTGGACTAACATCATGGTAGCTCCCTCTTTCCTTCTGCCACACAAAGTATCCCAGACCTGGAAGTGCAGATGTGCACATGTGGATGAGTACTCATGGGGCTTTTCCCTTGGCCAGCAGGATCTTTCCTCTCACTTCTAGACCCAGAATGAGCAGAAGAAAAAATACATCAGCTAAAAATGACTAGTTGACCCCCAGCGTGCTTTATGCTGTCATGCGGCCCTGAGCAATTTCTTCAAAACTTCAGCATCTCTGTTAAGAAACAGAGGTAAGCCACTAGTTCTGCTTAGGAGAAATTTTGAGGTGCATCCATATCAGCCTGCTCCGACTGCAACCCATTTGAGATCTTCTTGGGCTGAAGAGTTAACACCTTCTCTCACCCTCCCTCAGTATATTCCTCAGCGTTGATAACAACAGGCCTCCGAACCACTTACTCTCCATCAGAGACACACAGAGCAGGGTTCCTCTGGCTGAATAGAAGTGTTTCCAGTGTATTCACTTCAATTAACATTTGAGTCAAAAAGAGCCAAGGACTACTAGATCAAAGTGAATTTTTAGTGAATATACGTAAATCAAAGCTCACATGTTCTGTGGGACCGACCTGGCCTAACATTCGGTGTCTCTGATACAAGTGACTGTCTCAGGTAGTATCTCGTCCATGGATGGTCAATGGAGATTTAGTCAGTACAGTCCACAGGTATTTTGATGTGATTCATCTAACCAAACACAGAACACAGGCATGCTCAGAGGTGAACAGCATCCTAAACACCACTGAGTCTGTAAACCAAGCCCAGGGTGGCTCGCTCAGCTGTAGATACCCCCATCCAGGCACTGTCAGGAGAAGTGAGTGGCAAAAGCTCGCAAGACCCCAAACAGTACTGAGCTCTGGATTGCCATATTCATTCCTGTATACAATTGTCAGTCAGGAAAGATTGTAGCATGTTTCAAACTGCATAGGCATATTTATTGAAAAACTTTCAGCAGTGTTGAATAAACCTTTCCTGTGTGACTGCTATAGCATCACTCAGAGGGGAGCTTTTACAGTATACAAAATGCAATATTTTTAATAAAAATAGAAATGGACAGCGATTACAAACAACATCTGTAGACCTTCTCACTTTTTTCTGTTGTGCTAACTTCTTTTTGACACTCTATCACATCTTAAATGTAGTATCTGGAGGCAAGAGATTGACTTCAGAGCCCTAACACAGCCTCAGCAGAGCATCATGTGTAGCTCTGCAGAGTCCCTGATTGCTCCCTGGGTGCTACTGAGTACAGGGGCTGGGCTGAGCAGTCGGTGCTTTCCCTTTAATATCCTGCTGGAAGAACTCCTGCACTTCAAGCCATTAGACCGTCTAATAGGAGTAATAAAGCTGATATCAGGTACATTTATTTTAACTATACAATAAGGCACAACATTAAAACTGCAAAGTGCCAGCCTGGTTTTCCGCAGCACATAATATGTCTTGCATTTTTTACAGTAACCAGCAAGGCATAAACATGTCAGAGAAACAACCCAGGATGCAGAAATATTCCTTGCAGAGCCACATAAGGAAAGGCAGACACCATTCTTTAAAACCAAGCATGCACAATTAACAAGAAAAATACTGCCAATAAAAAGGGGAAAGATGGCCAGTGAGTACAATTAGATGGGGTAGTTCAGGGTGTAGGTTTGGCAGGAAAATGACAGCTAGAAGTAACAAAAGCACTTTCAAGAGAGAACAAGTGTTTGTAGCTGTAGCTTCATGGAACGTTGTTATGTGCAAATGGAGTTTTACAGAGGCCTCTTGGCTGAAGCTTACAGCAAATGTGTGTCAGAGAGGAGTTGAGTGGGATGCCAGAATGGTCATAAACTTGGTTTTCTATGAGAAAGGATCTCTGTTGTTGTTTGTCTCCAGTGAATGGTCAGACCAGAAGGTGTTTAGTTGTTGAGGTTTCAAAAGTGGGACCTAAAATTTAGCTTGTCAAAGTTCCTGTCAATTCATTGCCTAAATATTTCTGAGGACTGGGACCGAGCTAATTTGAAAAAGAACATGTGCAAGAAGTATAGAGAGAATGGGAGTACAGCATATCTCACACTGTCGAGTTTTTTGCATTACTCTTTACTCATGCACTGTTCAGCTGGCACAGCTATCCACAGTCCTCATCTAATCCCTGTTTCACCAGAGCCAGCCCCCTGGTCCTGACATGCCCATCCCCATGAAACCTCTCTGAGGCAAGAGAATGTGAACTGACCCAGTGGGAGCTAAGATGCAAACTCACAGGGCCAAGTGCAAAGGCTGTGGCAAAACAAGCACAGGACTGTGCCCCAGGCCTTTGTTTAAAATACTTTGTCACCGAATTGTTCACCACCTCACTGTATTTAGGAATACAGATCATCTAGAGTCTTTACATTGCCTCATTAACAAGCAGCTCAAACTCAGAGTTCAGCTCCAAAAGGCATCCACATGGGATCATTCAATGAAACCCAAGGACTTTGCTGCAAACAGCTGGCAAATATACAGAACTGCAGGCAAGACTGCAAGCAACACAGCAGTGAGCCCCACAGTCTCAGTATGGATAGTGCCTTTTATAATGCAAACGTCTGCAGTACTTTGCAGCAAGAAGCTATAAATGGTTTATAACATTTTAATTGAAAGTACATAAAACTGAAATGATTTCAAAGAAAGAACCCATGAGCGTGTAGTCATGCTGAAGAGGCATAGAAGCATATTTGTGTCAAATTCCGGTTTAAAACATACACTGAATGAGTTAATATGGAAAATCCTTGAATTGCACAAAAAAGGTCTGGAAGAGACCTCAGAACTCAGGTAGCCTAGTGCTCATGTCCCAGAGCAGGACTGAAGAACCTCGCAAGATTGTCTTAACTACAGTTTAAAGCCTCCAGTGAGAGTGTCCTGGGACCTTGTTAGGCAGAAAAATTATCTTCTTCCACGGAGAAGCTCAAAAGCTCAAGGTCAATTTACAGTACACCAAGAGGAAACTTGAATATGTGAGGTACCTTCACCAAACATCTTCCATTCTTGTGCCTGACTTTTGCTGTCTCCGAGTTGGGTTCAGAGTAGCCTTAATGAATATTCATCAGCTAATGATTTATCTTCATTGGCAGGCATACTTGGCCACAAGGCTTACAGATGATTTCAGGTGAGGAAACCACACCAGTAAAAGGGCTTTTTATCTAGAGAGAAATGTGTCTAGTCTGTAAAGCTCAAAAACCACAGTAACAATCAAAGCCAGCTGAACCCAGGAGGAAGCCTGTGTGTCCCCTGGGGTGGTGTGGGACAGTTTAAATCAGTCACAGGGGAGCAGATCTGCTCTCACAAGCAGAGGTTTTACTCGAGCCTACTTAGTAACTGAATATAGCTAATTTAATCTGGAAGTTCTGCTAGTGATTTCCCAAACTATGCATGTTTTGCTCTCTAAGTATATTTGGTAAGTAGGAAGACATAAACTTTATTATATTTACTATGGACACATCTTTACTATGGACAACTTTACAAACTATTTTGCTAAGCAGCTTGATTATAGGACTCCAGGAATACCAGAACATGAGAAAAAAGGAGTCACTGTCATGGGTCAGACCACCTCCAGCAGTTGCCTTCTTTTGCAAGTGGTCAAGAGTGTTCTTAGGGAAAAGTTTAAATATGGGGTGCAAACATATAATGTTACCTCCCTGAACATTTTATTATCTGCCAATAGTTAGCAGAACAAAATCTTTGTAAGACAGCTGTCACATTTTTATGTTCATTAGCCCTCAATGGATTTCTCAGCCATAAATTTGTCCTGTTTCCATCTGAATCCACATAATCTGCTAATTATCTCTTGAATCCACTTAAGACATCCACAACAACCTGTGGTGATCCACAACTCAACCACACAACATCTGAAGAGCAATCTCTTTCTGCACACTTTGCAATTATCATTTGCTACCTTCATTCGATGCCCACTAATTCTTTTCTTGGAAGAGACAGGGAATAATAATTACCTTTACATCCACTTCTGGCCACTCATGGTTTTATAGATCTCTATCATATACCCCCTCAATAGTCCCTGAGGTCTCCTAATCTGCTTAATTGTTCCTTGTAGAGAAGTTGTTCCATACTTACATCATCCTTGTAGCTTTTCTCTGAGCCTTTCCCAGTCTTCTTTTATCTCCTTTGAGACACAGAGAGCAGAACTGTACACCAAGATGTGGTATTTATATAGGGGCACACTCATCTACTCTGTTCATTAACCCTTTCCTAAAAAATCTTAATATTAGATTTATTTTTCCAAGTGTGTTGAGCACTGAGACAATTTTTGCAAAGATACTATTAGATGCACAGATCTTGTTCCTGAGTGATAAACTCATATTGGCTCCTCATTTTCTACAGAAAGATCAGTGCCATTTTTTGCCCATTTGTATTGTTTATTCACACAGAATTTCATCTGCCTTTTTTATGACCAGGGCAATCCCTTTTGCAGTTCTTCAGAGTTGGACTTTGTCTCTCTTATCTTAACTTTGTTTGCTTTTCTTTCCCAGATCATTGATGAATACGCTGAGCGGAATGGGCCATAGCACATCGCCTTGTAGATAGCCACTGGTCATGTCCCTGTACTATAACAAATGACTGCTTATTCTTGTCTCCTGTTTCCTGTCTTTCATCTGATCCTTTGCCAGAGAGTTTACGCAAAATTTTCATGTCTATATGAACATTTTTATAGATTATGTCAGCCAGAAGAGTTGATTTTTGTCACTAATTTCTACCTGATGTTGATTTTAAATAATAGGGCAGACCCAGCATCAGCTCTCAGAGGTTACTATCCAAATGTCAGACAGTCTGGCAGATAGCAAGTGAGCATTGCCCCAAAATAGAGATCATCCCTTTTTCAATACCATTCTTCCCTCCACCTCCTTCCTGTCTTTGGAAGAATCACATTATCATGAAAAAACTTAGGCTGGAAGGGGCCTAAGGAGGCCATACACCCTGCTCAAAGCCGGGATGTCTTTGATGTTTGATCAGGTTATTCAGGGCCTTGCCCAGCGAAGTTTTACATATCTTTAAGGATGGAAAGACCACATGTATTGAGCCACATCATATACAAAGAGACAACTGGAGTCAGATTAACTGGAGCATGTACATTTGGGGTTTCTCTAACATACGCCACAGCTACATTCTCCTTTGGTCTTTGGGGTAATGTACCTCTCCCATCTCACATTTGCTATTGTACTGGAGCTTTGAATGATGCTTCCTAGGATAACATTAGTGGGATTTGATTACCTAAATATAGATATTAGGTATCTATACCTAATATAGAGATACCCTAGGGTATTCCTCTACCCTAGAGATGCCCTAGGGTATTCCTCTCAGCTTCCAAAAAACACAGGTGGCTTGTATATCCTGTGTTGTAACGGTCAGCCCCAGCAGGATGTCTAAGACACCAAAGGGCATCTCAAACAGCACAGACACTTATGTTTAGTCAACTAAGCCATCTTAACTGAGCGCAATATTTTCCCCTCTTCCCTTTCTGTTTGTTAAATTCACTCTAGGAAAAGCTCTTGGCTCTTCATATGAAGTGGAGGGAAGACAATTAAATCATACCTCTCTCCTCACAGTATCACTACTATCAATAGTTGCAGGCCAAAGATAAGCTGCTTCTTTCTCCTCTGATGGAAGAGTACAGCTTTTCCATTACAGTGTACCCATGCATGTCACTCTCTTATGTACCATACAGCAATGCTTGAAGTCATGGGAGTAAGCAGAAGCATGATTCCCAGGTCAGTGGTTGTCAAGTCTCTGGCTCAAGGAGAGTTAAGATCCCGCCTGTCCTTTCCTGGCGCAGAAGCATCTTTCTCAACATGAATCTCAAGGCCAAGTCTTGGACACAAATAGTATTTTAATAAGAGAAAGCACGTGGAAATACTCCCCTTGCTTATGAGTTACCTTACTTACAAGCTACAAATGCAAAGGCAAATGGGAAACTCAAGGACCACAAAGCAAATTATTAATATAAAATAAGCTGGTGGGTCCAAAATATTTCTTCTTCTTTTCTTCATGAGTTGAAATTTTCATTGGCATTTTTCTGCACGCATTTTAAGCACAGCAGGAGTGTTGCCTTTATTTTTTTAATTGTGACAATCCACCTGAAACTCTGTTCTACTTTAGAAAAATAAAACCTTGCTGCAAATGATATGTTAAATGAAACCTGTGTACTGTGACAAGTGTTGTTTTGGCCTCTGAGCAACAAGGAAACAATTTTGCATCAAATGGATTTAATTAAATGGAAGTTTGTGTTTATGTTCTGGTTTGGCTGCGGCCGGCAACAAAAGTGCCACGCGGCCGTCCCTCCTCCCGCCGGGGTGCGGAACAGAATGGAAAGAAACAGGCAGAAACCGGTGGGTCAGGATAAGGCTAGTTTAACAGAACAGCAAACTAAGGGAAACAGTAACAGCAACGATACAGATAAGGAGAAAACACGACACAAACCGCACGACCCAGAGAGCCATTCTCCCAGACCGGACCGGTGTCCGCGCTCCTGAGCCGCGAGTGAGTTCACGCCACCCCACTCCGCCCCACCGGAACCCAGCATGAGGGCACATGGTATGGAATACCCTGCTCTGTTTGGCCAGGTGGGGTCAGCCCGCCTGGCTGTGTCCCTTTCTGGATTGCAGGGAAAATTAACCCTGTCCTGGCCAAACCCAGGACAGTTTACTAATGTGAGTTGATCTGTGAAACAGCAGAAGAAGGGAGTGTGACTCTTTGCTTTGTTACATTTGGGTCAAGCTAACAGATACTAACTTAGCAGGACAAATACAGACTGGGTGGAGCAATGGATTGAGAGCAGTCCTGAGGGGAAGAACTTGGGGGTGCTGGTTGATAATAAGCTCAACATGACCTGGCAATGTGCACATGCAGCCCAGAAAGCCAACCGTATCTTGGGCTGCATCAAGAGAAGAAGCGTGGCCAGCAGGTTGAGGGACGTGATTCTGCCACTCTGCTCTGCTGAGACCCCACCTGGAGTCCTGCACCCAGCTCTGGAGCCCTCAGCACAGGAAAGACATGGACCTGTTGGAGCAGGTCCAGAGAAGCCCACAAAAATGACCAGAGGGGTGGAGCACCTCTCCTGTGAGGAAAGGCTGAGAGAGCTGGGGTTGTTCAGCCTGCGGGAGAGAAGACTGTGGGGAGATCTTACTGAAGCCTTCCAATACTTAAAGAGGACTTAAAAGAAAGATGGGGACAAACTTTTTAGCAGGGCCTGTCGTGATAGGACAAGTGGTAATATTTTTAAACTAAAAGAGGGTAGATTTAGACTAGATACAACGAAGAAATTTTTCACAATGAGGGTGGTGAAACATGGGACCAGGTTGACCAGAGAAGTGGATGTCCTCTCCTTGACAGTGTTCAAGACCCTCCAAGCAGGGGGCTTGGAGCCAGGTGATCTTTAAGGTCCCTTCCAACCCAAACCATTCTATGATTCTGTGATTCTATGATTCTATGAAATTTTGGTCCTCTAACTAACATAACTGGCTAGACAGGGCATTCCTTCCCATTTCTCATAGATTAGGCAACCCCTTTCAGTGGGAATTTGAATTGCCTCTTAGAACAATTTTTTCTGCCCTCCCCTCATGTGCAGAGAACAAGTCTATTTTCCAACATTAATTTATTTGTGATCAGCCTTTGTGCATTGTTTTCATGACAGTGTTTTCTTGAAGGTCAAATGGCACCTATTTTCTTCCTGATGCTTGCCTTCATGCTGCTTGTATGGACAGAATCTGTATCCTGTCAGTCTTCATAGTGCCTGTGGAGCATACTGAGCTCTCTGTTTCCACAGTCCTTTTCTGCCTCTTTCCAGTCGGCGTTCATTTCTGTCATGGTTTAGCCTCGATTAGTTGCAGGTGCCCACCAAAGATGCTCATTCACTTCCCATCCTCAACTGGACAGGGGACAAAAAAAAATATGATGAAAGATTTGTAGGTCGAGATAAAGAAAGGGAGAGATCACTCACTAAGTACCGTCATGGACAAAACAAATTGAACTTGGGGGAAAAAGAAATTTGATTTATCACCAATCAGATCAGAGTAGGATAATGAGAAATCAACACAAATCTTAGAAAACACCTTCCCCCCCCAGCCCTCCCTTCTTCCCAGGCTTAACTTTACTGCCCATTTTCTACCTCCTCCCCCCTAGCAGCGCAGGGGGATGGGGAATGGGGGATGCAGTCAGTTGATCACACGTTGTCTCTGCCACTCCCTGCTCAGGGGGAGGACTCCTCACACTCTGCCCCTACTCCAGCATGGGGTCCCTCCCACAGGACACAGTCCTCCATGAACTTCTCCAGCATGGGTCCCTTCCACATTGTGCAGTCCTTCAGGAACAGACTGCTCCAGCATAAGTTCCCCACGCAGCCACAAGTCCTGCCAGCAAACTTGCTCCAGCGTTGGCTCCTCTTCATGGGAGCACCTGCTCCCCCTCACTGACCTTGGTGTCTGCAAAGTAGTTTCTCTCACATAGTCTCGCTCCTCTCTCTCCACTGCTGTCTTACAGCAGGTTTTTTCCCCTTCTTAAATATGTTATCCGAGAGGACCTACCAGCATCACTGATGGGGTCAGCCTTTGCCAGCAGCGGGTGTGTCTTGGAGCTGGCTGGCATTGGTTCTATTGAACATGGGGGAAACTTCTAGCAGCTTCTCACAAAAGCCACCCCTATACCTCCCGTCGCCCCCTGCTAGCAAAAGTTTGCCATGGAAACCCACGCAAACCTACAATAGTCTCTTTCAACCATGGGTGACTGGCCCTTCTACCATAGAGTGTCCAAATCCCTTGTAATGAAGAGCGATCTTAAAAGATAAGCAAATGCTTAAATCAATGGAAAAAAAGGTAAAGGACAGCTAGATGTTATGATTGCCATGTTGTAAAACATTTCCACCTTGGCAGCTGAGAGCTGACCTCCTGCAGCATGCACATTCCCCACTCCTTGCAATGCCAAGTTAGTCCACCTCTGTGGCTGCAGAAGTTAAGCTTCATATCGAGTTTTACTTCCATTATAATGCATGGGGATCATGGACAAGGTCGTTTTCTGCAACTCCACTGGCTCGACAATAATTTTCAGTTCAGGGCCAGACTAGAATTTCCCCTTGCTCACTTTGGTGAAGAAATACTCTCAGATTTCCAAGAGACTGCTTTGCAGGAGAAGCAATCCAACTCCATGAGGATGGATAGTCAAGATCTAACTGCAATATCTAATCCTGTTCTTCAACTCAGCAGGAGCCTACGCTTTGGGGGAAAAGCAACCAGAACAAACCTATGAAATTGCTGACAAAACGGCACTAATGTGGAGAAGCCTGACACTGAGATTTGTTAGGCTCTAGAATCGTTTCCCAAGGTTAATGATAAAAACATCATCCATCACTTAGGTCTTCTAAAACTAGTCAAAGTCCTAGAAAAAACACACTTTATAAAAACAATGCTCTGTTATCCAGAAGATGGGCTGGATGGCCCGATAAATCTTTTCCATATCTGATCTTTTGTTCTGCTGAAAGCACTAGGAGGTGTTTTTTTCTGAGGATAGGTCTGCCAAACTTGACTGCTTCAGAGGAGGAATTTTATTCTGGACAGTTCTGAAGTCATATTTTCATAACTGGTCCCTTATAGAGAAGATGTTTTTCAGTATCCTTTACTGAGATACTTATGTTTCCTGTTGTAAATATTTGAAATTGTCTTTAAAAATTCCAACCTCACCAGAAGATCTGCAATTTTGCTCATAAATGACAAGATTTAGTTCTATACAACACCTACCTATCCATCCTTATCAATGCAGTAAGTGCAATCACGGACAAAGAGACACTCGTCAATGATAGTGTCTGCTAGGGAATCAGTGCAGAAATAATTCCATGGCATTCCAGTCTGCTCCTGGTTTTAAACTGGTGTACTAAAGTCATTCTGTGTAGCAGATTTAATCCTCACTTGTACCTATATAAAAGGCAAAGCGGGGCCTTGCCATGGTAGTCACCCCATCAGCCAGCTCTAAAAACTGCCACAAATGTTACCATTAGACCCTGCACAGCACAAGACAGGTTTCTATCAAAGGCTTTTACGTGATTAATACTAAAGGCAGCAGGCAGAAAAAATGGTTTCAGAAGAGGAAAAATAAAATGCTAGGTCCTTCTCTTGTCATGAACTTTTGCCTTAAGAATAATTTTGAGAACAGTTTGGAATAATTCACTCTAAGATGCTGTTACAGTAACGTGATGGAACTTAACAGCCTCATTTGTAATATCTAATAGGAAATTATCTCCTTGCTGAAGAATTGTAGGGGTGATTCGAAAGTCCTGGAGAAAGGATAATGTTTTCCATTTAGTACTTTAGACTTTTTCAAGTAATTTTGATAGATCCCCATTATATTGTTCTATTATTTCCAAAGTGAATTACTCTGGGAATCTAGGTGGTTATTTTCAAAGTGATAGCAGTCCTGAATGTAAAAGGCATTAAGAACCAGACAGGGCTGAGGTACAGCTGTGCACATTGTGACGTTTTTAATCTAGAATAAAAGATTTCCCCATGTGCATGGCTGTGTTTATTGTTTTGCTTCTATAAAAAATGTAAAACAAACTAACAGTGAGACATCATCTTTGCCTGGATTGGTAGATCTCAATCCCAATTTACACAGCTGGCATCCTTTAACACAGCAAACCACCCACACTAATACTCCTCAGCCTACTAGTCAGATGCTTCTTCCCTGAGCATCCTTCTTTTTCCCTTTCCTCCCCTTTGTAAGAATTTATCTGATACTAAGTGCCACAAATCCAAGTGTTCCTCCCCAACTACATAAGAGAAAGAAGAATTTCTTTCGAGTAATTTTGTTGTCTGCCAATAACTTGCCATAACTGGGTCCTCAGGAGTTTTCTTACTGGCTTTGTAACCTTCCTGTAGCCTGTCACAAGCCTGTTTAGGGAAAGACTGTGGTGTTTCGGATCTGCAGACGAGAAAAGTCTCTGCCCAGATCCTTTGTTAACAGAAGGATATCAGGCCCTTTGCCTTAACTCCAAAAAGCTAAGCACAGTGACTACATGGCAGCACATTGGCCAGATACAGCCCACATAAAAACACATCTCATCGTGCACAGTCATGCATGATGGAGCTCAGGGGTAGTGACTAAATGCACATAACGAGACAGGTATCATGAGCAAGTGCGTCCCCCAGCTCCCGCTGCAGACAGTGAAGGGCCTGTGAATGCCACCTCTGTTATCCCTGCTGGAAGTACCTCCGCAGTATGCTGTTGCTTGGTCCTCAAATTAACTACACACTAGGCTGGCAAAAAGACTGGGCAACCTGAGACAGCAGATTTGTGATAAGAAGGAGGATTCAGCAGCAATGCTGGTTTAGTGAGTTCCCAGTCTGCACATCTTGGGGATAAAATGTTTTTTCTTACACCACTAAGGCAGTTGCAGCACAGCCCCCCCCCCTCATCAGGCACAAGGGAGGGACAAAGGCAGGGTTTTCTGATGCTGGCGTTCCCCAACATGACCCATGACCTGAGATGCTTCTATTGTCGGTTGTTCTTAAGTTCAGAACCTGAGCCCTCCGGTCAAGAAATCCACTCATACTCTGCTTGTGCCTACGGGTGCAGTTAACAGAGATTGAGTCACAGGGAGCTTTTCTATGCATATGATCTGGTAACAGAATGGACTGAGAAACAGCACTAGGAATTTGCTCTTCTACTGCCCACAGTCCCAGCACTGCCCTCAGCTCCTAGCAGGATTCCGACACCACCGAGCACAAACAGGAGCCATCCCTCACACCAAGCTGCAATCACATTCGTTACAGCAAAGAAGGAGTGAGAAGCAACTAATGGAGAATCTAAACTGCAACAAATCACAAGAACCAGATGGTTTACTTATCTGAGGATCAGGGACGAACAAAAGCTTGGAGTACCAAAGCTGCAACACTCCAGTACACAGTGGATCATTAACAGCAGCTACTACATCTCAAAAATGCAGTGTCCAACCCTGTGCCAGCCTCGTCGCTACAGCTGTGACAGTACCAGGAGAAATAGCTGTTAACATCTCTGAAAGCAGAGCAGTAAAGCACTGAGATGCGTTTAATGTGACAGGGACATATTAACACAGCACTCATAAGGGTAAATCATGCATCCCTCGCCTCTTAGGGTGTTTTGAGAAGGCTGAAGAGTCAGTTTGTGAAGAAGGGGGACGGGGGCTCATCCCAACCAGTCCTGACATGAGTGCTTTAATGGGCTGTCATGAAGCTGGTCCTGGGCACTGGTGGCAGTTGCAGCTCTATGGTGAAGGATAATGACCATCAGGACTGGCCCCAAAGGCTGCACTCGAGGCTTGGGGCAATGGTGCGGGCTTAAGTCCAGTGCTCACGAATATGAGCAATGTAATGGAGTTTAAGAGGAAAACGTGACTCAACCTCTCATTTCTTGTTTGTCGGCTGGGTTCCCTCTTCTGAGGAAATTTTGGCCAGGAGAACATGGTGGCAGCGTCCCTGCCAGGGATGAGGCTGGAGCTGCTGATATTCTGCAGCGGCGGCATCTGTGCTTTGTACAGATGGCCCTGGCTTCCCTGTAGACCGAGTGAGACTTGCAAATGCACCATGGCAAATTTTTAAACAATGGAGGCTGTTCCAGCTGTTTTCGTCTAGCAGAGCCCTGACTACACCAGCAAAGCCAAATATCTCTGCACTCCCACACAAATCTTTGTCTGCCCCTTTTAGCAAGATCAGCAGAAGCAGTGGTATCAGAATTCCTTTTTTTAACAAAAGATTTTTCCCCAAAACATTGGAAATGCATATTTATCTATGCCTATTTTAGCTCCAGAGTTTACTTCTTAGCATCGAAACCTACCATTTCTCTTCCATTTCTATACACTGCTCTACACAGCTGACATATTGCTAACCCCATGCCAAAGCACAAGCTGTAATAACGCTATCAGACCAGCATTTCAGAGAGTTTTTTCTCACTAACCTGTGTCTGACCTTTAATTGATAAACAGCAAAGTGGATCTGATAGCGGGGTGATGCAGAGGCCTTATATCTCTCTATAACGTCAATTGATTGCCCCTAAAATTGAGATAAAGTGATACCAGACTGCAGCATCTGATATAAGAAAACACATTACTTAGCACATGAACAGAATAGCTGAGGCAGAGCACAGAAAGGTTAGAGAAGTGGAAGAAACAGGAGGGAATGTGGAACAAAAATCTACTGTTTTGAGAATCTCAGCTGGTCTATCAGAATTAGTCATGCAGTTACGTATACATCAAAAACATCTTGTATGATTAGTCTCCAAGCTTACTAGGGAATTTAGCCACACAACTCATTAATTTCAATGAGCACGTTAGTGGCTAACTACCTTTGTTACCTCTGAAAAATTTGGAGTCTTGATATTAGATCTTTCTTCCCATGAGTTTCTCATGGACTGAGGGCAGCAACAATGAAGAAAAGTGCTACTACATGTATGAGTTTATCTGAAGAAATGCCTAATGTGGTGATTTTTTTTTCATCTGCTACTGCTGTTATTAAGAAGATGAATTTAGAAATACTGCTATAAATAGAAGGCCATGCTCATGACCATGTGCTGTGAGTCATTGCTGTTAATTATTCAGATGTCTTTTCAAAGATACCTGGGGTTTCACAAAACTGAGCAGTTGTAGAATTAGAGTTAGTGATACAGCATTGTTACTAACATATGTGTGTATGTAGAAATGTATCTGTTTTGTTCTCTCCTGTTTATAGTTTCTCTGTGTAAATAAAGAGAAGGAATTGTATCACATGTTAGAAGTGGCTAGTCACACGACACAGTGAATAATGAACTGTGTATGCAAACCAGCTGACAAATCCCCCATTCTGAGCTTTATTATATGCAAAAAATTTGTCAGGTGCCAGTGACTAGCAGACTGATTTTTCTAGAATCCATGACCAGTTAGTGGACAGCTGACTAATCCAAAAAGAGATTACATTTCTAATGTGTGTTCTTTGGAATAAATTGTTGTCACAGCTTTATTAACTAGCATGATCAAACAGGAGTGTGTTTTGCTTCTGTGCCCATTTTAGTTGTTGGGTCTGGGGTTTTTTGAAGAGCAATAGCAGCAACGTACAGATAGTAAGAGCGAGACTGTACAGGAGTAAGGGTCCACTTTGAGGCTGGTTACATCAAACCAAGGATAGCCTCAGGAATAATTACTTTATTTGAAAAATAAACAAAGCAGGGAATATCCCCAGCCTGGATTGGAGTTGTCTATGCTGTTAAATGATTACAGTAGCTTCTGGCCTGATTCAGATCCGGGGCAACTAACACCTTCCCAAACCATCCCCAGGCGCAGCTCAGCAGTTACCACCAGCCAGGGACCATTCCTGGTAGGTTTTGTATGTGGGACCACACAGTTTCAGAGACTTAGGGACCAAGGCATCAGCAGCATGAGTGTGAAATGTCCCACATCAGTTGTTCTCACCGCCCGACAATAGAACATGATCAATCTACTAAGCTTGATTTAACTGTGCCCAGGAAAGCTTCTCACTGTGCAGTAACTCCTCTGCTTCCCAGATGCATGGGACACCACTTTCTTGCTATTTTCATTGCATGCCCCTGGGATGGTCGTGGTTTCATCCGCACCTTTATCTGTCCTTGCTTCCTGCTCCATGTGGGAAGGAAGCCTGCTTGGTCTCTTGCTAAGCTGACATTCAGCCCCACTGTTGAGCACCTGCAGATGTTGCAAGGAGGATTCCATGCAGCAGTCCACCTCGCTCTGACTAAAAGATTTACTGGCTCCCCATTCAAAACTTTATATCTTCCAATTTATATCTCCTTGTTTCTAAAGACTAACATCCAGTATGGTTTTACACATCAGTCTGGGACCTGCCAGTGCCTTACCTCAGTCTCAAAGTGCCTCCATTGAATGTAGCGAGTCACCAACTCGTCTTCACTCAGCTCATTATCTCCAGCAGGCACAGACCACTCTGTTTTGCTCATTATTTCCCCTTGCTACCATCCCCATAGCAAATGCCAGGTTTCTTCCTCCAGAGCATAGCGTCACTGAGCTTTATCTCAGAAGTGCCAATATCAGTAATAAATTATAAAAATCACAAAGAAGCAAAAGCAAAGCTGTACTGCCTGCTATCAAGTATTGTTGTGGTGTCTGATAAGTTGTGTGGACCATGCGCACAAAGAATGGCACTGTTTGGCAGCACAAATCTTCTCTGAGACCACAGGATAGCCAGTGCTCTTGAACATATGATTCAACAAGGAATTTGCTGAAATCCAAGACCAGTTGCACTAAAATCCTCAACTTCCTCAGTGTATAAAAAGAACCCCTCTTACTTTCACATTTGTAGGGAAACTGTTTACCATGTACCTCCAGAGGGCCAGAATTACCTTTGCTGCACAGCATCAATGAAGCTCAAGGTAAATGCCAAATCTCTGACAAACATCCTCCCTTCTCAGCTCCACCTCTTCTTCTCCAGAGCAAGCAGAGAGGATGCAGAAGGGGAGGGAGATCAGGCAGCTGTGGAGGTTTCCACGCATATACAGAAGCAGGAAAATCAACTCTCCTCACTGCTTGGACCTCTTGCAATGTCTGGCCATGCTCTGAGAGCTCAGTTAAGAAAGTGCTGATGTACTACAGATGTAACAGAGCCTTTCCCTCACACCAGTTGCCCATGTCTTTAGAAGCACTGATTGGAATCCCTCACTGTACTTGGTTTAAGGGAGACCGCTGTGCTGACCAGTACTTGCTTACCCTGATAAAACTTCAGAGAACCTGGAAGCATGCCTGCCTCCTTCTCTTGGTGCATGCTGCAGAACGACTGTGTCATGACTGCTGGAGATGTTGGCAAGAGCAGAGCCTCTACAAAGAGCCATTGTTGTCCAGCCAACACAGATGCAATGTTTTGCTTCTTTACAGCTCACGTTCTTCAACAAAATCCATCAACCCACTAATTTATTCCTTGCAATGGGTGAGGTAATAGCAAAAGCAACGCAATTTCTTTAATCCTCATCTATGAGGCAGATGCCAGTAGTTTTAGTGCCCTAATCTCTCATATATAGAAATATCAGGTGCCAGGTGTCTGCCTGGCAGCATGCTGGGGAGTGCTCTGCTGTGAATCCCTTTCCAGTGTTTGTGCAGGGCCTCCCCATTCAGAGACATCACCAACAGGAGCTGCTTCTCTTTGCCAAGGTGGCTCCTAACAGACTCAGTACAAAGAAGCACCAATAAAAGCCAAATGCAGGAGTTTGTGCCCTTCTTTGTCTTTTCTTCTGAGCAGAGCAAGTGACCTAAGAGTTGGTACTCATTTCCCTACATCTTTGAAATCCATGCCATTGAGCAGAGTTTACTTCTGGGGCTAAATTCTCATCTCGCCACCCTGAAGCAAATTATGAAGGCCTCTGTGAAAACTAAAGGGTCATACTTCACTCACGTCCATATTAAGGAGAAGAGAATTTATCTCCTGAGGATTTTCTAACATACAGAAATTTTTCTTTCCTTTTTCTTTTCTTTCTTCTTCTTTTACTTTCTTCTTTTTTTGGTAACTCTAGGTGTCTGGAATCTTCTAGCAATTTTTTCATCAGAACAATTTAAAGGAACCAAATCAATCTGTAAGTTGCTACAGATTGTTGCTATGAATTATCCCAAAGCCTTTGTGCCAGCATATTGATTGCTTTAAAGTCAAGTGAAAATAGATGCACAGCTTAGAAGAGCCATAAAAAACCCTTACAAGAGCAAACAGATTATTCATCCATACCATTTAAAAATGTAGCTTGTAGGTACATGGGTATGATTAGTGAATAAGAATAAGTGCAGCTCTGACAGTTTCAAAATTGTGACACATACATGCAGCCAACCGTCTGCCAATTCCTTAAATAAACTGATTGTTTAGAAGAAAGACTTTCTGATTAGTAACAGAAGATTCAGGTAAGGATTTTTTTTTTTGTGGGAAGGTGTAAGGAGTCGAGTTGTAGTCAGATTTTATAACACTAACCAAATCAAAGGATTGTTTCAAATATTTATTAGAATTGTTACTGTGGCTGTATCCTTATTCCGCAGTGAGCTGTTTTATAATTTATGACTTATAATTGTATAGATTCTCAGTGTGCTGTAGCCAGACTTTGTTCCTCTCGCTGCCTGTCGACTCAATTGGTTGCTTTCTCTTCCATGCTAGATTAGTGCTTATTAGTTCTGATAGATGTTATCCTTTCAAGTTGTTGCTCCTTTGACTTTGTATCTGGGTTAGCAGGAAAATGCTTATCAAAACCAGAGCTGAGAGCAAGGCCTTCGATGCAGATTTTTAACTCTCGTGACCGTCACTGGTTGTTAGGCTACTCTGCCACCAGCGCTGTGCCGCTGATGAAATCAGCACTAAGCAAGGGCCACTGTGCAGTTGCTCCAAAGCAGTCATTTCTAATCAGCCCCTACAACCCAGCCTTGCCAGCTGCTGAGTTACTTTTTGGCTAAAATCTTAATGCTGTTCAGCAACCTCAGTGGAAAGAGGCCAGCCTTTGTGAAGAAGTTTACTCTGCACAGAAATGTCCTCTCAGTTAAGACTGGCATGCCTACGAAACTGATAGGTGGCCCAAGATGAAGAGAGGAGGAAGGCAATCCTGTCATTACCTGCACGGTCCTTTCTGCTTGGGCATGCAAATCAATAGCTAGATCTCCTCTACCTGCAGTGGGAGCTCCAACATCTAATGCATGCGGAGACACCCACCTGTAGATGTGGTAATCTGGAGCTGTATCCCACCTCCAATTTCCCTTCCTTGTCAGGAAAGGTGTGGGGGGATCAAGGGATGGTTCATCCCAACCTGCTCTCTAGGAGAATTTGGGTGAGTCACTGTCTGGAGGCAGCCGTGTCTGTGCGCTGGCTTGAGAGGACACCCAGAATGCCAGTTTAGACCAGATACCAGTTACTGCAGGGATAAAATTAGATGAGAGCAACCCTATCCCTGCAGTCCACTTAAATGAGTATCCTAACAAATGCTGCAGCCAGCACCATCAGTTCCAGAGGGAAGGAGCAAGAGGTTTGCCTAGAAGGAAGGTCCCTACCTATTAACATTTGGGGAAAAAATGTACGACTTGCATGAAGATTAGGTTTGAGCCCTTCTAAAGCAACTGTTTGCCATTGATAGTGGATATTACTGTCTTCTACACAAACAATCTGTTTCTGAATTTCATGACACTCTTTAAAGTTTATATCTTATGGTAATGAGTTCCTCAGGTTAACTGTGCATTGTCTGAGAAAAAAATCTCCTTGCATCATTTTTTCTGAATACATTTGTTATACCAATTAAAGGACTTCACTTCCCACCGTGTTTTCTTTAATTTTACAGTTGGATTCTGTGGGGTGGAGCTGGCTGTTGCATAGATAGAGGAGTGGGCTAATCACAGGACTGGAAATAAGGAATTTACGAGTTCCTTAAAGCTCCTCTAACACCGATTGCCCGGGAAAGGCTCCTTCTAAAGCACTTGTGTGCCTCTCTGTTTTGCTCAATCTGTACTAATTCTACATGCACATACAAGTTCTTCTGTGTCAGCACTGAACAAGGACAGGACCACTGGGCAGTGGTGGGTGCAGACCACTGTTTGCTCTGAAGCCCGTTTATCAGCTGGATTTACTGACGTAGGAAGCCTGCCTTCCAGGGGAGGAATCAAACCCCTGTCATTTTTTTGATCGGTGGGTTCACTGTTTAACTGACCACACTGACACCTCTGAAGTGCTGGGAGATCCTCCTGGGAAAGGCCCAGTTTGGTGTCCAGCGATTGCAGTGAGAACCAGTTCAGCTGGTTCACTGCCATGGATTAAACAAACTGAGACGGGTATTTATTTTCTTTCACATGAATGTGTTTAGTGGGGCTCAAAATCAGTCAGGAGAGATATGTCTGGAGCTAAAAAACAGGATTTTTTTTAATTTGGTTGTGTTGGGGATTTTTGTGTCAGAAAAAGCCTTTTGGCTTTGAAACCTGGCTGCCTCAGCTATATAGGTATATCAGGAAGGAATCTGCCAGAAAAAAATGGACATTTGGCAGGGGAAATATTTAAAGACATAGTAATTAATCTTGATTCGGTTTATTAGGATTGCAGGAAGGGTAAGTACTTATTCCATGCATTCTTTAGAGGAATTTACTTGCTGCGTGTTCTGGTCCGGGTTTGTTTTGCTTTTCCCAGCTTTCCAAGCTTCAATTTATGTGACACCAGCCAATTACCTAATCGTGCTGCTTTAACCTTTCTTTGTGCTGATCCACTCAAGAGCAGAGATAGTTACTGTGTGATAGATCATTGTGCTTCCAGAAGGGCTGTTCTAAACCAAATGACACTGCATTGTGTGTTTCTTCAGCATCTTCTGGCATTGCTGATAATGGGCCATCACTTTTCCTGGGCTGCTGATATCTCTGCCATATATAACATTTAGGGAGAGAACCTTTGGGGCAGCGTTATACAGCTAGAGTTGCCAAAGGCACCAGGGGGTGGTTCTGCTTCATGCTGGGCAGTGGAAGCTGAATGGCAACAACCTCTGAATTTAGATTTAGAGCCCATGAGTGCTGAATAAGCTTGAAGCAGCTGTGGTACTGCCCAGCTCACAACAGGGCTGCACACCAAACCAGCTCCTAGCACTGGAAAAAAGCACCCTTCAGTTCCCTCTGCACTTGCATGAATCTGAATTGAAGAGAGCCATACCTAAAGCTGGCATGTCTGGAGTGTGGAGGTGTTCAGGAGGGACACTGCCTTTGACACCCCCCACCTGGTGCTCCAGCCTGACTGCAGTGTGGTAAGAAAGGACAATCGTGGCTGAATTCTCTAAGCTGGTTAGGAAAACACAGAGACAGTCAAGAATCTGAGGATTATTATGGCTTATGATTGTCACAAACCTTTGAAAACACAAGCTAGTTCTCATTTATTTGCCACCTCATCTCCGGAAATCTCAAAGCACATCATCCATAGGAAATAACAGACTGATCTTCTTTTGGCTATGGTAGCCAAAGGAACACCTACAGTGGGTTTCTCATCAGGACCCAGGCTGTCTCCCAGAACTCGGTCTCTGGGCTTAAACTGACACAAAGCAATCTCTGTGCAAAATCTTTGCCATTCCTGAAAGATAAGAAATGGGAAGGAGACAGTAACTAAGTTAGTTTCTTCTGGGGCCTCTGGCTGACATTTCTTCACTGTTTGATCCAGAAAGGGAATGCAGGATAAGCAAAAAGGCAGGTGTCCCTGTCAGTAGTGACTGGAGGAGGGTTTTTGAAGGAGCCCACAGGCTAGTATCCTCCCCCCACATTCCTGTCCCTGTTTTGGTTTCAGCAGCTCAGACAAATGGCTGGATACACTCGAGTGCACAGCCCTGCAGTGCAAGGGGGATGCTGCCCTCGTAGTGACTCTTGTGTTTAGGTATTTCTAGGAGGAGGAGGGCATGGGAGGGAGAACAGACATAAGAATGTATGAACTGTTTTTTTCTTTTCTTTTTTTACTTACTGAGTCTTTGTTAGAAAATCTGTCAGCTGTGCACCACGTTTTGCCAAACAGCTTTGCAAATCCCCTTGCATGGACTGCAAGGTCCTGCTCCAAACACTGAGAATATCCAACCAGGGCATTATGATCAGCTTTCCGCAAAAATCGATCATGATTTGCTCAAAACTATAGTGCAGATACCACTGCTGCAGCCCAAGTTTTGGCTTTGGTCACATGTGTGAAACCTCATTAGGGCTGTAAAAATGCAAATTAAGGCAGGGCTTGGCCAGGAAGGCGATCTGCAAAATAGGCCACTGCTAACTCCATGTGACTGACCGGGGTCAACCCTTGGGTATTGCACCAAGCCATTGCAGTCCTCACACAGCCCTCTGTGTGTGCTCTGAACTCGAAAGCGGTTTGCAAGAGGTACACTTCACAAACCTCTGAAAACACAGACATCGTGCAATGAAGTTTGAGGACGCCTTTGCGCTCAGCAGTGACTGCGAATAGCGAGGGAATACGTGCCATTCTTGACTTCAGTTTTCTTGGTGAAGCAAGGTAACAAGTCAGGTGTCAAATGCAAACAAGGGTTATTTTCTCATGCTTTTCCCCTTAGTAGCTGAGCACCGGGCTGACACCTGAGTGACAGGACACGCTCAGTTTGCCAGAGAACCAGTTGAAATCTGAAGTTATTCAGTTGAAACCAATAAAGAGACTGGGATCAAAATCTGGCCTCGTGCCTGGCTGTGGAGTCCTTTCCGAACAGACTAAGGAAAAAATAGCTGTGGATTGCAGACCATGTCTGCAGCAGAAAGTGGAATTTGCCAGTGAAGCAAACTTCTCATTCATAATGCTTTTTAGCAACTTGGTCCCAGATATTTGCAGTGCCTTTAAATAAACACCTAAATGGTAATGATCTTGTGGGTTAAATGAACAAGTGTGGAAGCTGGGACATGAGATACTTGCATAGTAGTCAGGAGATAATTACTGGTGACAGTCCAAGCTGAAGAATAGTATCTATTGTTTCCAGCAAACTAGTTTTCATAACTCATCGGGAACTTCCTGTACCCAAAACATTCACATCAGCAATGCCTACAATGATATGTAGCAAAACTGTTAACGAATCAAGTACGTGAGGAAAAAATTCAATCCTGGACAAACTGTAAAGGATTAAACCAAATCTGCAGTATAACTGTATGTTTAAAAGGTCTCTGTACTGTATATCTTTCTATCTAGCCTTAAGTAACTGCAAACATAAGCTGGTGAAAGACACTGGATTTTCATTTCAGAATGACTAGAGTTTATGCATATTTATACACATGCAGAAATGCAGACATTAATTAATTACCTCCTTAGGTCAGGAGGCCTGCAATAGCTAGGGACCCCATTACAGGACATGACTATGAATAGTTCAAGTTTTAGTCTAACAGGGTTGATTTGTAATATGCGCTAGGTAATATAATTAGTCACTAGCAGAGGAATTCATCGTTATTCTGGCACTATGTGAGTCAGTTTTCTCCATGTGAAATGCAGCCATGCAGATAGAGATCTCTCAGATTGTTTTTTGTTTGGTGAAAGTATAATTAATGCTGCATAACAAAAAAAACAGCTAAAAAAGCAATGATGGCAAAGTGGCAAATGCCACAGGGAGTTTTAGGTCAGTAAGCAGGGAGAACAAGCCTGGCAGATCTGCCTCATTTGTAAGCCTAACCTCTTGACTGTCAGAAAAGATGCTCATCAGTTGGAAATATCCTGAGGAGGCAAGCAAATGGAATAATGAAACCCAAATCAGTATTTGTACTTGAAGTCACATGGAAGTTGGGAGGGTGTCCTGAGGAAGAAAAAAAACATTATTTGCTTTGTCTCATGTTTGCCCTATGCATCTGCCCTGGGCCACTTTCAGAGACAGAGGCAGGGGCTGCGTGCACCCAGGGCTGACCTGCTCAGCTCATCCTTATGTTCCAGTGACTCCTTACAAATGGCAAACTGCTGCAGAAATGGTGCTGCTTGGTTTCAGAGACAGAGAGCTGGAAGGCCAGGTCTCGACTACACCCAGTTACTCTGGACTTACAATTAAATCAACTTAATGAGAAATCAAGGCTCAGTGTCCTAAATAGGCCTAAGGACTTGAGGGACACCACTCCTCCTGACTTTCCTAAAACTCCTCATATATTCGCCAGGAACTCCGTGCCAGTGAGAAAGGAGCAAGGTGTTGAATGTTTGCCTGAATGCTCTTTTTGTCCTCCCTGTCAGTCTGTGTCACAACAGCAGATGCTGGGAGCAAAAGGCCAGGCCCCGTTGGATCTCAGCTACGGTAGCTCCATGGCAGCAAGCAGAGCAGTGCCAGGCTAAATCACTTCACAGATTGTATCATCAGGACTGGAGAGGATTATTATATGTGTAATTTTTTATCCTGCTGGCCAGAAAACCTCCTTGATTTTTCTTTCTGTTAGTTTCCTCTTCCTTTTTATTCTTCCAAGGTCATCTGTTGACAGGAAACAAGTGGTCAGATAACGATATGATATGTGTGGTAGAAGAAGGCAAGATCAGAGTTGCTATAATATAGCTGTACAAGGAGGCAGAATATTATTTTCCAGGGAAATTAGTGTTTGCTGTTTAACCCTGCTCATCCACTCTGCCCTCTCCCACCAAAACCAGACATACTTTCCTGACAGTTTTTTCATGTGTCTCTGTTTTTACTCACTGCCGTCTTGCAACAGCTCTGGGAAAAACACTATCACCGCCTTTTAATCCACTGAGAAGCGGACAGAGGTCCAGAGCCTCTGAGATACACAGGCAACTATCTCCACCTTTGAGGAGTCCTTGAAGAGCCACCCCAGACATGTCTATACAGAGTAACAAGAAGAATCTGGGAACTAATCCCAAATCCTCTAATACCTGAACAAGTCCACTATTCATCCCACTTGTTGGCGTCTCCTAGGGGTGTTCTCCTCCCTGGGACTACCCAAGGGTCAGCTCCTTAGGTTGTAATTGCAGTCGGAAAATAATTCATTAAAAAAGGGATGGCTGCCTTGCATTCAAGGTAGCTGCACAAGCAGGGCAAGGAAGGAGATAGCAATAGGTTTTTCTCCCTGTCTACTTACTCCCTGTTCAGATTTGCAGGTTAGATTGCTTAAGATCAGGTTGAACATTCAGAGCCTGACAGATATTATGACTCTCCTTCTTTTCAGATATAAAGGTAGGAGAGTAGAGCACGCATCTCCACCCAACACAAAGGTTTGGTGCTCTGAGCAGACAGGTTTCAGTGAGTGTTATTATGGGAAAGCTGTGTGGGTGGGAGTCTCTGTATGTGAGTGCAAGTAGGACAGCACAGTACAGGAATATAACAAGCAAAACTGAATAAGCTGAGTAAGTCAGCTAGAATAAGCTGACTAGGATGGGAAGAGAGCAGAGAGGGCCCCAGAACATAGGGGTTGGGGGGTGCTAAGATGGGACTGGGAACCGTCTTTGATTTCTCCCATGCTCAGGGATAACAGGCTTGGTACGTTTTTGTAAATACACAGAACTGCATTCAAAACCTCTAACCCCAGTTTCTTCTCCTAATTAAAACTACCTATAATAGCCTTTGCTGTTGCAGTCTATACAGATCAGAATGGATCAGACTATCCTTCTCATTTCTATTTCGAAATGACTGTATCTAAGCATGTCACAGTTGGTCAAGTTGGTGATTTACCATTTTTAGCTTTTATAGCTTAGCTTTTAGTTTATATCTAGATGATAATTTCTGCTTTTCAGTTATTCACCTCAGAAAGAGCACTGATAAGGTTTTCAAAGGGACAGTCTTGGGAGAGCCTTGCCCTTAGACCATCAATATCTCATCTTATACACCGTGCAAGTACTGTACTCAGAAGGAAAGATAGGAAATACAAACTATTTTTTCTCATACTTCTGTGCCATAGGGAATCAAGATGTGCAAACCTGCATGCCAGGCCCCTTCACTGAAAACCATCTCTAGGAGACTTATGAAACCACTCTGCTTCTCCAGTGCCTTAGGCAATTAATGCAATACCTTTACATTCCTAAGGATCCCCCACAGCAATCTCTGACACAGACATACACAAATACACACATTCAAAGGGGTTTACTCCTCTATCACTTGACGCATAAGGACGGGCAGATGAAAAAAATCAAAGTGTGAAGAGATCACAGCGATGATGACAGAGTCACAGATATGTTGATGTCAGGGGATGATACCTGGCACAGCTCAATACAGCTAATACATCGTGCTGCATTGCATTGGAGACATGGTAAAGACACATGCACATGAAATAGTATCATGTTATATGTAAGGACATTTCATCTCTTTGTGGTGTAAGCAAAACCAGTGAACCAGGCAAACTCTCCAAACGGCTTGTAGACAGCTTTGTTGATAAAGAAAATGGAATGGAAGTGCCTTGTAAATTATTGATATCACATATTGCATGTGAACTTTTGACATGGCTGTCTCCCTGCTGTCGTTCACTGCATGCCATAATCCCTTCCTTTCCTGCCAGATTTCAATCTGCTCCACGCAACCCTTGCTATGCCTCCAGCAAGGGAATTCAGCAGCATCATAGATTTTGTACAAGTATTGCATTTTATAAATCATTCCTGCAGTTAGCCTTCTGGCAAGCAAACACGTTTTAGCCTCTCACATTGGTTCTCAGGAGTTTGCAGGCTTCAGCCTCAGTAACAGGATCCTGTCCTTGGGTGAAGAACAAGAAGCCATCAAAAAGTAGAGAAGTCAGACCTCCAAGAGTCTTCAGGTATGAATTAATTTTTCAGAAGAGCTCAACTGTCTTTAAGCCCCTGTGTAGGGGTCAGAGGTTCAAAAATGTCCAATGCATTAATAGCTCCCATTATAATTCTTTCAGATAGAATTTCAAAGCCCATATGTTGACTTATTTGGAGCCTCTGGACTCAGTAGTGGGAGTTGAGCTCTCTGAAATATTTAGCTGTGTATTATGAACAAAGCCAGTTAAAGAAGATATGTTACAGCCTGACACAAAAAAAAGAAAGAAATAAAAAGACCTAACATGGAAACTTCCCTCGTTACCTTTTCTGTTTCATTTTGCTGGGAGCTGCTCCAAAATAGTACTACTAAAGAAAAACATTGACTGGAAATTTTCTATCAACATTTGAGTAAGTGAAAAAATAACATTATAGTTTCCAGCTTAATGAATAGGTAGTTGGCATTGACTTCAAAATTTCATCATAGGCAAAACTCAATATTAACTTCGTCTGAAGCAGGAATCTTAAAGGCCACTGTTGCTTGTTGCAACTAGCATTAACTTGCAGGGTTTATACCCTTGCTTTGCTTCCCGAGATGAAATTACGTTATATCAGCTGGTTTGGCTGCAGGCTATTCTAAATCATTTGATAAATTCTCAAGTGCTACTCATTGTCTTTTCGCTGCTGTATACAATACCACAGACTGACTGAAAGATAAGGGGATCCAGACCAAAGAACAAAGTCCAAAGAGCCACTAACAGTATGGTATGAGTTTGATAACCAAAGGTTTGCCTAGAACAAGTTTGATAACCAGGGTTATTGCTACCCCTCTTGCCCCAGGATGCTATGCCCCAAATTTATGACATTTATGTGTGTGAATATAAGATTCTTAGGTTATACTCAGGGTATTATAAATGCATTTGGTACGGAATTCGAATAATTTCTCTTATACGTACCATTGTTTCACAACTACACATCTTAAAATCAGTAGACGACCTTGAAATCAGACAGAGGACAACTTAATATTGTATCTCCTCACACCAAGGTTACAAGTGACTCAGTAATGCTTTGGACGTCAGTTGCTGAGCATCATCAAGGGCCGTTATAAAACAAGAAAGCTCTGTAGGTGCAAAATAAAATGACAACTTGTATCAGCACTGCAGAGAAGCTGGGAAGGGATGGAAGTGAGACAATTCCCTCACAATCCAGGGAAAATGGCTGAGGCAATGAAAACTGGGTGCCATAAGTAGCAAAAGTCTGAAACTCAGTTTTAAGTATTTTCGTGAGTAACATACCAGACAAATAACTCAAGAGGTGTTCAGGGTTGCCAAGGTTAGTGAAACTCTTTATGATCTGTTGGCTACCATCTAGCTGTATAATCTGAAATGACTTGGTGACCTGCTTGTACAAGCACATTTTTCTCCTGAGATTTAAGTGACAGGAGAGACTGTAGTAGATGACTGGTTATATCAGGAGAGACAGTGTGTTATTAAGTATTAATGTGGGGCTCTGCTGAAATTTGTGTGGGATGCATTCTGTAAGTCTAGCCAACCACATTCAGAAATGCTGAATTCAAACTGGGATGGGCACAGAGAAGGACTCCTAGTGTTACCAAGGAAACCTGACTTACTGGAGGAGAAAAAAATAGTGGAGAGAGTATTGCTGTTCCTATGAAGTCTGCCAGACAGTAAATACCATCAAGGAATGAAAAGTACCTACGAGATAATCTGAGGCCCATGTTAAGGCTGAGCACTGGGACTGCTACCAGTCCTTGTCAGTAGCAAAGTGGCATTGCCATTTCATTGTGGAGAACTAAGTTGCTCACATGCATTCTAGAGGTGGACAGAAAGCCTCTGAAAGATTAATCCACTAGGAGACCTCAAATTGCACTGAGCAGAGCTGAAAGCACAGGAGGGATGCATATTCTGCAGTAGAATCTGGGGTCACACAACTGACTAATGAAGTAGAAACACAAATCCTAGGCATTTTTCCACCAAAGATGGTGTAAATGGTGCTCTTTGGTCTTCCAGGAGTGACGAAACCACCCTGTGATAATTCCACAGATGAAGAGAATTCCTTGCCTTAGCTGATGAGCAACTACCTTGCAACAAACAATAGTGCATGCTTCAGAAACAGCATGTGTTTTTCACCCAAAAAAAGTCATTACATCATATACACAGGCAAGCACTGGAAATAGGTCCCAGAACCCAGCACTGTTCTCCTAGAGCTCCATTAAATGGGCTACAGAATACTACAGAATTAGGATCCTTCTGGCTTCACAGATAATGCACTTATTTTTTGCACAACGGCCCATCTTCTGCAGCAAGGAGTATAGTCCCATCAAGATTATAGGTCACTGTTGGTGGAAAAACACCCCTAGAAAATATGAGTTGCAGCACTTTCCTCAGGCAGATGAAAGTCTTGGTCCCAGACTTGCTTCCTTCCTGCACAGGTTCCAGCCAGCAGGCAATAGGCAAAATGCAGCTGTAGATGCTTCCTCCTCTTCCTTCTTCATCAGGCATGTTCCCTCAGACAACATGGTGTTCATGGTCCAGTTTTTGGCCTGATTCAGATGGAGAAAGGTCATTTTGTTCCCTGATCCAAAAAGACCCTGAGTTACTGCTCCTCAGACAGCTGCCTTGGTCTGAGACACATTGCACTAAGGTGTGGAGGATCCTGAACAGGCTCACAGTTTAGAGGGAGCTTCAGTCACTCAGTCATCATTTATGGAGGCACCATGATGACTCAGCAAGACAGCTGTAGTGAGCTGTCTGAATAAGGCCAGCTGATGACATGAAAACAAATAAATACAAACTGGATGTGAATAAATGTAGCATGTAGAGGGAAATGCAAACATAATTATCAAGGTGGATGAGATTCTAGAATGACATCCCAGAAGTGTTAGGGGAAAACAGGTAATTGATTAAAGGACAGGAACGAACATGTGGTAACAGGAATACTGGACTCGGAGGCCCAAGGGTTTGCTTGTTCCTTACTGGGGCTGCTTTTTCCATTGTTCTGCTCTTTTTATGCTTTCCTCTGTATCAGTGGGAGCTTTCCCCACCTCTGATTACATCTCCCCTCTCTTTCTACCCTGTTGTCTCTAGACAGAAACAGAGCATTGAAAGTGGAAGGCAGATTTTTCTGCTAGCCATTTCTTCATCCAAATTACCTTTATGCTCATTGAAAACTGAGGTCTAAATAAAAGTGGAATACAGCCTGAAGAGTTGTAATAAAAAATGCCTAATGGCTTCTGCAGAATATCAATTAACCTGGTTCATGAAGGGAAGATGGTTGATAACTCAGTGAATATTGTAACTATTTCAACCCTACAAGAACTTCACTATTTTATGCACCATACTCTGTAGAAATCCCCCACTGGATTTCACAATCTAATGTCGATAAAATAAAGGCAATACATATTCCTAGCACATAAGCAATAAATAGGAAATGTTCAAAAAGACCAGATCTTATGGGATACACATTAGTTCCCACAATAAAAGAACACAAATAAAAGCCAGCAGCTGAAGAGCAGATGAGCGAATGATTATTCTGAGCCTCTAATGAAATGATATTGTGAAAGGCATTAGACGGATTGATTAGAGCTCAGTTGACTGACAAAACTGCCCATTCTGTCTACCATTATAATGAATCTACCCAGAACTATTTCCTTGTGAGTGTGCATTGCTGTGTGCATCCATATGCACGTGTGCTTGTGTGCTTTGTTGCAAATTATTCATTGCTGTTTCCTTATAGTGTAGAAAACAGTCTTACTTGCAGAGCTTCATGCTTTAGACTTCACTATGAATACACTTTCAAGGTAGGACTCCTGAAATGACTCATTTTCAGTACATCTGACAGTCATTTCAATTAACGCATTCATCAGCGTATTTACAACATGCAGAGGGAAATAAGGATCCTGTTAAAGAACCAAGCAAGATGAGTAAGCCTCTCACTTAGATTAAAAAAGAGGCAAAACGAAATCATTACCACGAGTTAATACTGAAGCTGAAAGCACAGTAAGAATAGAAATGAAGATTGGATGTTTATTCCATTAAGAAGGATATTCAGAGATGAAATAGTCAGGATTAAAAAGAAAGCAAGATCAAGATCTTTCACTATACAAATATTGTCTGTTCTATTTGCTTCAGCAGAACCCTGCCAACAGACATTCGTGATGGACCTGACCTGCAGTCTCAGAATTGCAGATGTATTTCAGATATGCCTTGAGACCAAGGTTTAGAAATTGTTCCTCGAAACAAAGTCCTGTATGTGGATTGGAATAATTTCAGGCAACTGTACAGGCTGACTAGCAATCGCCTCTACAGAGAAGGACCTGGGGTGCTGATGGACAAGGAATTGAACATGAGATTGCAGACCAGCCTTACAGTGACAAATATCAGCTGCACAATGGGCAGTATTAGCAAGAACACAGTTCACAGTTTGAGCAAGTTAATTTCACCCTCTATTTTGCACTTGTGAAGAGTACATGTCTGGAGCACTATGTTCAGTTTCAGGGTTCCCATTACAACAAACTAACACAAATCCATCAGAGACCCACTGAAATGGTTACGAACCGAAGTATATGACATACAAGGTGAGGCTCCAGAAGCTGAGCTTGTTTAGCTGCAAGAAAAGAAGGCTAAGGGGAATCAGGTTAGTATTTTCAACTACCTAAAGAGAGTTTAAAGAAGAGATGAAGCCAGACTAATTGTTGACAGACAGAAGGTACAGCAAATAGAAATTAGAAATACCAACTAGCAATAAGGGAAAAATTCTTCACAGCGAGGGTGGTCAAACACTACAACAGAGGCATAGAGAGGCTGTGCAGTCTCTGTGCTTGGAGATATTCAAAGCAAGACAACACAATGACCCCGAGAGTCCTCATCTAATCGTGATGCCACTCTGCTTTGTCCTCTGGAGGTCCCTTTAAATTATAACTTTGTATGATTTTAGAAAAGAATATAAATGAGGTGTAGGTAGGAAATCAGAAATGTCACAGCGCAAAATGAGACTGAAGCATCAACGAATATATAAGGCAGCCAGAAAAGAGGTGCCTAAGTTTAATACTGAGCCAGATCCAAAGAATCATCATTTGGTTCTAATAGGCTTTACAAAGACAAACTTCATCTCCCTTTGGAAATCAAAGCCCTGCAGGCTTCTCGTAGTGAGGTAAATGAAGACAAGAATAACCTTGAGCTCCAGTCACACTGTACTTATTAATCGCATATTTAAGACATAGCAACCTATCGTATATTTCTGCAATTTGTATAGCTAATTATACAGAACTACAGTTACACATTGTGGCTAATTGCTGGAATATACATCCTCTGAAGCCATTAGGAGTGTTACCACTGACTCATTTGAAGAGTCTAATTTAGCCAGCTGAATTATCTGACTCATCTCAGTAGGCTCATCTCAGCAGGCTCTGGTAAGGTTGCCCTTTGGAGGAGCTTCTCTCTGTACAGAGACCTTGGGGAGAATAACCTATGGGAGATGCCCAGTGCTCTGTGAATACTGCCCTTTCTTTCCTCCTTGATAAAGACGAGGATGGTAATAACTGCCTACCTCCACATTTGATGTGTGAATCAGTTGATGTAAGAGCAATTTAACAACAGGAATACTAATATATCTATTCCCTTTGCCAGAATACAAACACAGCCTTGTTGAAAGACTGGAAGGATGAATTGGAGGAAGGATTGCTGACCATTCAAAAGCCAGCTTTTCAACAGTATCAATTAATATGGTGGATTTAGGGCTGTGTGAATACCCTGGCAAAGAAACAGTCTTTAAAGGAGGTCCAGTTAATTAGAGTTTGCAGAAACCAATGTGAAGATAGGCAAAAAATCCCTAATAAATACTGAACAAAGGAAGCTAATCTGTAGTAATATGTCTTTGATGAATAAAGGAGTATGCAGAGTTTTTCTGTCTGTGATTTATGGTCACTGAGTAGTTACACAGGTACTCAGGGGGTTTACAAAGTTGTAAGCAGCACATAAAATAAAATAAAAATTCTAGAATACATTCAAGGCACAGCAATGTTTGAGAGGTCAAATACAGCCACTGCAGCCGAGTTATATATTCTATACAATAATATATTCTACTCAATAATATATTCTGTATTCTTACATATATTTTATATATTCTATTCCATTAAAATAGATTCATTGCTGTACCTTTATGATAAATGAATAGGGCAGGAGGAGGGACACAAATATTTCATTTCTAGAACAGAATTACCACATTGGGGAAAAAGTGAGAAATACGGAGAAGAAAGAGTTGCAGATGGGTAGAAAAGTATGAGAGAATTAGGTCACAGAAGATATGGCCAATGGTGTCAAAGACAGCTGAGGGTGGAGTGCTGGCTGGGAAAAGATCATTAGTTGCTTTGGTTAGGGCAGTACCAGTAGAGCTGAAGGAAGAATTAGGAAGGGTCTGGGATCTCCAAAGGTTGATTTTACTGCATTATACATGTGTAGGGTTGAAAGCAATGGTTTTTGATAAATTAAAACTAAAGAAGGGGTATATTGTACAAAAAAAGATGTCACTGAGAGTAGAGGGAGCATGAAGGAGGGAACGAGAATAGGTGAAAAGGAAAACAGCCAATAGGTTGGAGTAGTGACAGTAAAAAAAGCAGTAGGGTTTAGATAAGGACAAATTAACTGAAGGAAGGAACTGGTGGTTATATTTTATCTGATATGTAATATCTTATATGGAGACTTATCAGTGAAATCTTGTGTGGAAAGCAAAGTGGAGAAGAGAGCTTAATAAATTACCTGCCTTCAGGAATGTGTCATATGATTTGCGTGAATGAATCTCAGTAGGCTTCACCAGAGAAGCAAACTGAAGATAAGTGAGAGAAAAATAAAACTCAGAGCTGAAGAAGGAAACCGCCATGGAAGCCTATTTAAACTACTGTTGGGACAACAGTGTTGGGGCTACCTTGATCTCTGAGACCTCCATGAATGACACTTTCCCATTCTATGCTCTGGGCAGTGCCAAAGACCAGATCCATCTCTCATGGCTAATGCCATTGGGCTCCTTGTCTTTGTACAAGGGGAAATATTTGCCCATTATGCAGCTGTGGGCAGTATTGTGACTCGTTGCAATCATTTCCTTAAGGCTTTCAAATCATTGGAGTCATATGGATGTTCGGCAGAGATGGACCACATTTTACCTGAAGCCAGGCAAGTCTGGCACAAACAGGTCAGATGGTCAAAATGATGAATATCCTCCATTTGCTATTCACCCTCAAGCTGTGTTGAATTGTTTCTGGTTGTCTGGACAGCCTGCTTCACTAGGGCACGAGTAAAGACAGCCAAGCCCATTTTCAGATGCAGACAATAAAAAAAAAACACCTACACTACACAGAAGATTTCTGTGACTTTGCCCTGGTTTTGGCTGGGACAGAGTTAATTTTTTTCCCAGTAATGGCTATTTTTTTGGACTTAGCATGAGAAGAATGCTGATAATACATTGACATTCTTAGTTGCTAAGAAATCAAGGACTTTTTCAGTTTCCCGTATTTGGCTTACGAGCAGGCGTGCAGGAGCTGGGAGGGAGCACAGCCAGGCAAGCCAGCCCAAGCTGGCCAAAGGAAATATTCCATACCACAGACGTCATGCTCATTTTATAGACGGGGGTTGGCCGGGGGGCAGAAAACCTTTTTCTGTGAATTCAGACCTTTCTGTGAGTTTGCCGAAATCCATGAGTTCCGTGGGTTCCACAATTGCTGCTCGGGGACTGGCTGTGCAATCAGCTATCAGGTGGTGAGAATAATTTTATTGCACATAGTTTGTTGTGCATATTTTTTATTATTTTTTTCATTTCTTTCTTTGTTGTCTTATTCAACTGTCTTTATCTCAGCCCACAAGTTTTACTTTTTGTCCATTCTCTACTATGCCCCACTGGGGGTGGGAGGAGAGGGAAGCGAATGAGCTGCTGCATGGTCCTAGTTGCTGGGTGCCGGGTTAAACCACGACAGACACAGACTGCAGCAGCCTAAAGGCTGTTTTGCAAATTTTTCCAACTTGTGTGTTGGCTCTGGCAAAATTTGTCTCCCATTAACTAACCTTATTACAGTCTATTCAGATCCTTGCATTCGCTTAGAATCTCAGCTCCATGGTTGCCCAACTTCCTAAAGTGTACCAGGCATACGCACCAGAGTTGGTCAAGACAGGACAGCTTCTGCAAAGGCATCAGTGTGCACAGATTTGAATGGGGTGTCATTCATCTCTTTAAATTAGGTTGTCTCTATTGGCTGGGTTCCCGATACAGTTGCTGGAGATCTGGTCAATACAGCTGTAAGGCATCAGTCAGTTTATTCTAAAGTAGACACCACATTTAGGTCAGATGAATCATGCCCTAGGTATTACGGATGGTATTGACTGGTTCTCCATAAACATAGCTGAAGCCCATCTGCCTCAAAGGTACACACCTACATTTCAGAAAATCCAGTTCAAAAAACAGCATCCCACTGCTGGGTCCATGCCACATATCCCATAATAAGAAGAAGTAAGGTGACACATGGGTATCAGGGTGATAACCCAGGTCTTGGGAGGTCCAGGAGGAAGGATGAACTCACAGCGATACAAAGAGTCTGAGAGCATCATCTGAGTCCTGACCTCACCAAAAACTTCATCTGCCACCTCCTCTGTAATGAAGTCACCTTGTCACTTTTGCATCTCACATAGGCAGAATGACATTTCACTTCCCGGACTGTTCTCTCACCTACGTAGACAGCAAGATCCTACTGCGTCTTATAGGGCTTAGCACACGCAATCTTGTATTTTGTTTCAGACCTCTAGTTGCTGCTGTGATATGAGTAAATAATGGAGAAGCCATGGCAGCTAGTCAGGAGAGCTTTCAGTCCCTAGAGTGACTGCCCTTTTAACTAAGAATACTATGTTTTCATATTGGATTTCTTTCTTTTTTGTGTGTGCTATTCTTGCTGCTGCTGAAAAAAAAGTGATTTATTTCAACATGCTTTCTCTTGTTTAAGAAACAGAAGCTTAACCCTTGCTCTTTCCAGAGTAAAAGTAACCCTATGAGGTATGTAATAAATATTTAAAATGGATAATTGAAGGAGGAAGGAAAAAAAATCATGACACAGGAGGATAGCAAGAATTTTATTTCAGGGTAGTGACAGCTTCTGTTGTCTCTGCCATCAAATAACTCTGAACTCAGGAGGACTGCTGCATGCAAATGAAGTTAAATGAAATATAGGTGTCCACATCATGCACATCATCAGAGTGGCAGGTCAGTCCTGTCAGCACTGAAGCCAAGTGGTGGATGCTGAGTGCTCCCCCCATCAGAGATGGTGCCATGAGGAGAAGTTTAAGGCTAGTTAATGGCACAACAGAGAGAGCCTTGCATTGCAGCTTCCCTTGCTGTCTTAATTTTGGAGTGGATTTCCTCCCTCGGTGCTGTCAGGCCAGTATGCTCCTCCAGTGACGGAATTTATTTTATGTGCTCTAAATCACAAGAGAGAGGATTCGTATGCTGATTAGGTGAATAAGCTGTCACCATCCCACCTGGAAGCTACTCCACACCTGTCCTGAAATCAAACACCAGGCCCGAGCACTGGTTGCAGCAAAGTGTGATGCCAGCCTAGCAGCAGAGAGCATCCTTCCAGAGCTGCTGTTTTTTGCCTTTGCTTCTCAAGAAAGAGGCAGGAGTTGGGTTGTGGTTTCCCTGTGCACTCCTAGTTGTCAGAAGAGCCACTTCAAGTCACTGTCCAGATACATTTTTTTGGGGGGAAACTGAGGCATGAGTAAGTTGAGCTTTTTATGTGCCTTTCGCTGGGAATTTGGCAGAGCAGGGAACTAGTCCTGGCTCTCCAAAGGTGTGCTGGCACTCTGGCCATGGACCACCCTTACTTATCACAAGGATCCCGTCAGACTCATGGTTATGCTCTTCTCAGAACTACATCAGTACATACCCTGCTGCAAAGAGCTTATGGTTTAACAGCCCCAGCTTTTCCACATGTTCTGAAAGCCCATTGACTCCCCGTTATGGGCCATGTATTTCCACGTTCACTAAAGCTCAATGAGACAAGAAATAACAAAGTACTTTGTGCAACAATAGGCCAGTGTAACCTAGAAGTGATTCCTCCCAGTGCAGAGTATGAAGTACATGTTTGAATTACTTTTCTGATCTGGTAATGGTGTAAATCACAAGCAAGCTACAAAGTGATGGTGAGTGTATAAAAAAAAAATTGATTAACTTAAAAAAATAAGACACACCCCTGAGGAGGATCTTCTTAAATGTTACTAATTCAAGGGTTTTTTGTCATTTAATTGCATTGAAAAACATGTCTAAATCTAAACCCATTTTTGATACTTATGAATGGTTGAAATAAAAATTATTTTTACTAACAAGTGATTATATAATATTAAAAAGTCATTATCACATTTATCTGTTTACCAGCTGGGGTTCTAATTGAAATTTGTTAAGAACTCATAATAGCATTAGGTCATGTTATGCTTACAGTATTAAGCAATGATTACATCTGTGGCTTTTGTTTTTAATTAGTTTTTTTCTGTTATCTGGGAGAGTGGAACCTTTCGAGATCATAATTCACTTTTGATTACAATGGAAAGAGAACAAACCAAGCAATCTTACAGAAAAACGTGTGACTGTGTAATTTACATTCCTGACTCTGGGGCTGTTAGATCTGACTGTATTTTGATTTTCTATCACTCATCAGTTATGTTAATTGGTTTTTGATAGCAACGAGGTGCTGGCATTTGCACATTCAGGGATCTAAAATGAGTTTTTACAAAAAAGAGATGAGTGGGTATTGTGTCTTACTATTTTGGTGGCAGGACAGAAGCACTGCTTTTAATGCAAATTACTGAAAAACAGACCATTTTGTGTCAGCCCTGCAGCTGAACGCAGCCAGAGGTGAATTTTAAAGAGGGTCTCAAAGGTAGCCGTAGCTCTGATATTGAGGAAAGCATTTGAGCGTGTGCCTTCAACACTCACCCCAGCCTACAAAGAGACACACATGATTACTCACCTGCCTTAGGTTAAACATCTTTCTGAGCCTCATCCTGTGGAAAGGGCAAGCTCTTGCAAGCAGCAGGCCCACAGGGGGTACTTCATGTGCCCCTGTCAGTGGATAACTGACACTAAAGGCTCATTAGTAATAAACTCACTTAAGCAGTTCCACTGGCTGGTATAAGTGCCCCTGCTGCCCTCTTTCTTCAAACTCTTGCTTAGCTTGTTGTAAATACCCATCCATGCTTGCGAGAACGACAAGTAACACCATAAGCCAAAACAGAGAATAATCAGCCTTAATCCACTGCAACAAGCTACTGCTGAGAGATGGTGAGCAGCCCCACTCGCCTTTCTGCTGCCGCTGGCAGCCCGGGGGCCATCCACGGCCCAGCAAAGCTCCCACCTCCACTCATGTTCGTCACGCCGTGCCGCACCCTTCCTCTCAAGCAACACACAGGGACAAAAGAGAACCTGAACGTGGCCAGCCATGGGAATTTGGTGGCATTGTTTGCCAACCAAGTGCTTATGAAGATGAATTAGATGGAGTTGGTAGATTGAGGCTATAGGAAAAGAGCAAGGTCATTTATTTCACACTACACCTACAGAAGTGAGACACGCAGAGTGGCAATAGTAAGAAAACAAGTTTGATGAGCTTACATGATACTGATTGGTAACCCTGGAGGGGTTACAGGAACTGTATAAATTGTAGAAAATGGGCTCAGAAGGGATGTTGAGACATAACACAATCCACCTCCCTGCCGAGATGAATTAAGGGGTGAATTGCCCATCAGATACATTGTCTGTAATTCTCTTGCTCTGCTCAGTGCTGGAGGAGTTCAGCGATTTTCCAATGTCCGGTTGGAAAAAAAGCTTTCTAACAGGGATTGCAGGAAATTCAAGGCACAGTAACAAGAATGATCTAAGGTCTAAAATACCTCTGTAGCATTCAGTCAGTCACTGAAAACGAATATAACCAGTTAATATCACTCACAGGTGAAAACATGTAGGCTGGGGTTCAAAGTACCTGACCTGATTTCCCCCCCTACACACCAGGAACTTATCCTTCCCCTCATTACGCCTCACTGTGCTGAAACAGTTCCTTCTCTGCTGACCTGAGCCATTGCTCCAATGGCTCAGCCCTTTCTGATCCTTATTCCTTGCTCTGGAAAGTCGGGGAGATGCTTTTTCCCCATCCCTAAATGAGCATGTGGTACTCTTACCAGGGCATAACTACCACGGGCTTTTCCAACACCCCCTGTGAGCACAGTAACAGAGTCAGTACCTCTCACTGTAACTGGTTAAATGCATCCTTTCCTTCCTTGGGGTAACTGGTCTGCAAGAGAAATTTGCTGTTCTGGAGCAAAGGATTGGGCAGTTTTGGTCAGGCTGCCAGGTTCTGCTGGGATGTGATGCTCTCTCCCATTTGCAAGGGAGGTGAGAGGTCTTCCCACGGTGGTCCCTCCATGCCAAGCTCTTGCTGTGCTCTGCTTTTTGTGACCACTCAGAGCTAATGGACACTGGCTTGAGGGACCTCCCTGACTTTGACAACAGAGCACTTTGTGTGTCTGCTCATATGAACTTGTCGTTCTTGAAAAAGCCATGAGAGGTCTAATACAGGAGGCTAGCAACACAGATTTTGCTTTTTTTTGGAAAACTGAGCATCAAGGTCTTTGCTCCTTTTATCGACTCCCCTGCAGAATCTGTGGTGAGATCCAGGCAGCCTGCACAGGACAGATATCTGTGCTGGGGGAGAGCCCAGTCTCTACCTGATGCACCCAGCACCATCAGGAGGCCACACGAGGATGCAGATGTGGGTTTAGTCCCACGTTGGACAGGTGCCAACCAAGGAGACACAGACACACTCACAGGCTCCAGAGACTTCAGATAAGACCTCCCATGACACCACGTAAGCCTGCAGTGGCTGCACAGGGGGACCTGAGAGCAGAAAGCTTAAAAGTGATGCTGAGATGAGATGAGATGAGATGAGATGAGATGAGATGAGATGAGATGAGATGAGATGAGATGAGATGAGATGAAATAAGTTTCATTGGGAATGAACGTGTCAGCAAGAGAAGGCAGCTCCTGTCACTGCTTACAGCCACAGCAGCCTTCACCACAGACAAGATGAGCAGCAAACAGTGGTGCTGTTACGGGAAATCTTTCCTGCTCTTGCTCTGGATTTTGTTCTTATTCTTAACCACTGAAGTTTTGGGGGTTTTTTTTAGTGAAAAATTAGGGGACAATAAGACTTTACAGTCATTATTTATCAAGCAATCATCTTACCTGAGGTGCAGGAGTCATTCCCAGTCTGGCTTTGGATCGCCTAACACTGGGATTCAAGCCTGCCCTTTCCACAACGTAAGGCAGTAACCCAGCTGCCCAAACACTGGCTATGCTGGGGCTCCTTGGGATTTAGCAAAATTCCTCCTGGGACCCAAATAACCTTTCACAGGCAAAATCGCAGCAAAGCGAGTGCATTGCCACAGAAAATGCTGGCTCATTTCTGAAATTAAAGTTAAAAAAAAATTACAAAGAAATCCAACCCAGTCTAAACATCAATGTAACACCATTAAAGTGATGTAACAAAAATAACTCTGGCCTGAAGACTCAGAGATTTAAGTGAGACCAGAATAGGTCTTTAATTACTTCCATTTTTACACTTTAGCAGCCTCAACAGGACTAAAATAATTCCCTCCCTCCTATTCCCACTGTGTCAGTAGGACAGAGCCATGCATGAGGATTCACACACTCCCTAATGTTGTGCCTTCTTAGACACAACAATACCTCCATTGGCTTTCTCTCCCCTCCCACAGCAGGCATTCAGCATGGATCAGCCATACCACAGCCAAAACGAAAGGCACGCAGGTGGATTTCTTTTTTTGTCTCAGCTCTGTCCCTTTTCTGCCTTCCTTTTTTTGGAGGAGATGCAGATGGTAGAGTCAATCCCTTTGCTGTGTGTGAGTGTCTAGACAAAAAAACTCCCCACAGCTTGTGCAATTTTCTGAGCTGCCTTCTGCTCACCTCCACCTCCTCATTTTCCTCTTCATCCGCTTTCCGTATTCTCCATGCTGCTATCAGTCCTGTGGAAATGAACACATCAAAGCCATAAGTAGTCGTTTTTTCACTGCTCCTGTGTCCTCTCTCCCCCCTCTTCCTTTAACATTAATATTAATAGCTACTGTACCTTTCTTCACTGTTGCTTTCTTCTTGATCCTCAAGGGAGTAAGCCTTTTCCTGGACTTTCTGCTACAGCGAACGTTTGAAGGAATGCTAGGGCATGCTGGGAAGCATAACACCGATGATGCCTGTGATACAATATTGGGCCAAGCAGCAAAGATATTAAATGCTATTGTACTTATTGGAAGAGTCAAGCGTGCTTTTATGCCTGCTACATATGGCTGGATTTTTTTTCCTTGTTGCTTTCCTAGCAAAAATAGCTTTTTAATCAGTCCAAAATCTCCAAGGAGAAGAAAAAAAACAACCACCTCTTTCCTATGCCCTCCTTGGTGCTTTTCCACAGGGCTGCTGCCTGAGGAGCAAAGAAGCAAGTGCTATTTCATGCCCGTTGTCAAACCACACACACACACAAATACACGCTATAGGGACACACATCACCAGCACCCCCACTACTGCTATTATTTAAAGCATCGAGTTAACGAGTTATCCTGCCCTTCAAGGTTTGCCCGCCTGTTGCTAGTCCCTGGGGCTGAGAGCTGAACTCCTCGCACGTGCGTCAGCCCAGCTCTAGCATTTTGTATTCTGTGATGTGGTTGCGTGTCTGGAGTGCTGCGAAGAAATCCCCTAGGTTTGATTTCACTTACACACGTATAATGGAAATACGGCAGCGCGTGGTGAGCACGACGTTTCTGCTCCGTGGGGGCTGCATGCAACCCACGGTGAAGGTTGCTACTTAGGATCACAGCGGTGCCCTAAAGGCAGAAGGTAAATTTCTTGATGTCATTGTCAAAAGAAACAGGTATCGTGCTAATAATGAAACTCACTGTAACCCTCAGAGTGAGTTATTCCAAGCATTCTTTCTGCCTGGACAGATGTAAAGGTTATTATTTGCTTCCATCTTGACACTAGGGATCAGCTCCCTTTGTAAGCAAGGATTTCTTTAGTGTGCAGAAGCAGACCATACATCTGGGGCAGGAGGGATTGGAGCACTCGGATAAGACTCCTTTACACTTCTTTTGCGGTATGTGCTGCAGCTGGACACAGCAACTAGCAACCCCCCTCCCCTCTCTCCCACCCTCCCCCAGAGCTGCTGCTAATGCGAAACCAGTCATTGTTGTGGTGAGTGGAGAGGTCCCATGAGCAGCAGTGGGTTTGCATCAGCTGGAGAAAGGACTGAGGGAGGTCAGGAGATGGATTGGCACGGGCTTTCAGGTTATGACCCCATCCTATGTTTTCCCTTCTCCAGCAAAGCCTTGTATAGGCTGATCGGCACAGACTAGCTGCCCTTTAGTCTCAGGGTAGTCAACCGAAAGGCTGCAGGACTGAAACGAGCTGTACTGGCACCACAGCCGTGACTTGAGATGAAAACTTGTGGCGGAGGAGAAGAACAGCACACTGAGTTATGAATGGGAGAGAAACACCAAGGATGCGTGCAAAAGCCCACTGCAACCAAAGGAGCTGCAGATTGCAGAGACACGGCTCAGGCTCCTATCGTAGCTGTTGTGGAGACTAGAAAGCCTCACACAAGAATAGCCCCGTGTCTGGCAGTGCCAGTCTCAACCATTTCAGCTCCAACCAGCAGCACCACTATAGGAAGAATGGGAGATTGTTTGCCACAAGAGTCAGGAGAGTCTTCAGTCCTAACAAACAAAAGGAGGTGGGGGGATCTATTTGCTTGTCATAATCACCAATATGATGTTTCAAAGCATGTGCAGCAGCTTCAGAATCTAATGGAGATGCCTTGTGTTTGCAAATGTGAAACCTAAACAAAGTTTCAGGCGGTGATCGGAGGATGCTTTTGAGGTCTCTGCAGGAAAACTAATGGGAAAATTCAAATGAGGTCACATGCTTTGCTGCTTCTCTACAAGAATCTCCCAAAGGTCTCCCTGCTCCCCCAGCTTATAAGCCTAATTAACCCACTGCACCTCGTTGCCAGGCATGGATTTTTAAGTAATTATGGGGATGTGTGGCTTCCTCACCAGTAAGTCAAACTCTTCATGTCACACTCTGAGCACTGGTATTTGCCTTGCACTTCTTTGTTCGGTGTTGCAGGGGGTGGTCAGCTATCCGCACATGTAAAACCTCAACTGAACGGACCAATTCACAGGCAGGCTTTAGACTAGACCAACGGGAATAAAAACTCCCCTAGAGGGTCTTGCAGGTTTCTGCAGCACTCTGGAGCAAGAAGCTTTGAGTCTGAGTTGTCCTTAGATGTTTTGAACTACTTCACAGGCATTAATTACACCCATTTCATACACACTATCTTACCTTAACCAGCTCCCCTGAGCAACACGGATGGTGTGTGAGCTTTTCTGCATATTCAGCTGGCAAGGGACAGCCTGAGGAATCTACACCGCTCCCACAACTCTTTACACATTCCTCATTAGACAGCCTGGATTGAAAGAATAAAAACACTAACAGGGAAAAAACATCTAGGAGCAGCAAGCAGAGCTCCAGGAATCAGATGGAAGCTTTGGCACAGGCTGCTATGGAGGTTGCCCTCTCTGCATATGTCTTTCCATCACAGCAATGAATCCCTGGCTACTCTGTGACTTGGTGTTGCAGAGAGGGCACCTTTGCTCACCCCACCGCTCTCTTTGACTCTATCACATCCTGATGCTCAAGGCTTTTTCATGGAGTGCAGAAGTCACAGATGCAAACCTCCTCGGGTGGAGAAGGACTCCAAACCTTAAAATCCTACCTCCTGAGTGCGTGGTCTCACCACTACATCAACAGGGTAAATGGGGGCGGAAGTATTTAGTGTCTCCAGGTACATGACCTTAGTTTAAGAGAGGTTTCAGAGTCTGAGTCACAGGGCAGATAAGCCCAGATGACAGTCTCACATACTTCTTTCTTGGTTTGCCTCTTGATTGGCTTGGAGGACCTAGTGCTCAGCACATTAGATGTCATAAGTCACATGGTTAAGCATCTATTTTCCCCACCATTCATTACACAAGGAATTGAAGAGTTGCTCAGTAATGTATCAAATTTACACTAATTTTACTGTACTGAATTTAAAATTCTGTAAATTGCCAGAGCCTGAGCCAACTTGAAGGAGCTGCAGTCTCAGCATCATCATATAATGCTGACATGAAGCACTGTCTGTTTAAACTTCTCTCTCCACTTCAAGGAGTATTTAGGTCTCCCCTATACAGCTGGGCATGGTATAGTTCTGCATTTCAAGGGGAAGATTTATATATCGGAAATCTACCCTGGCTGCTGTCAGAAAAAAGCATCCAAGTCTTCTTTCACTGAATTGGACACTGCCTTGTACAATGTAATCACGGCAATGGTCTTTGTGACATCTATTTTGATTTAACTCCACTTTGCATTCGTAGTCCTGTATATTGAGACACAAGTGCATTTATCTATGGCTAGTAATGGAGTGTTAAAACAATCAATCAAGTGTACTAGCACAATTTTTGAAATGATCAGGAATCAGCTGAATAAAAATGATATCTTTGAGTAAAAAACTTAATAAATGACATATCAGTCTCTTTTTAACAATTCATGAGATGATGGCACAAGTTCTGATGGTACAGAAACTATGCAGATTCCTAAAGAATCTGTAAAACACTACAGCAATTCGCTACTTGTATATTAAGACGGCTTTTATGAACAGTTAGTGCTATTAAATGTTGACAACCAACCACAGACACAAGTAACTACTCTAGATGGTTTTAAACATTTTCCAAGAAGATATCAGTCCTATTACATTCTGTTTATACCAGGAGATCAGCCATTTTATTTCAAGTACCTATCAGTTCTGTGACCTACTGAATAAAGCATTTGCCTTGACTCAGAAGTTTGCATCCACAAATCATACTTAGTGGGTGACTTTCTCTTTCTCTGATTCAGTTTCTGCAGATGTAAAACAGGGATAATGATAATGACCTCCTTAGTAATGCCATTAGGGATTTACTAATAAGCTAATTATTATTGGGGAATAAAACTTTATGTGAGGAACCATTTATTAAAGCATCCCCACAGCTTATTCACACTCCATAAGTGATTTATGAATGGAGCCTTAGAGGAAAGGTCGATGAAAAGTGCACCAGTGCTAAAGCAGCAAAGATCCGAAGCTCGTGGCCACATTTCCAGCAAATAGGTCTGCATCAGGGCATAGGCATGCACAAATTCTCAGTAGTTCTTCATTTTCATGTCCCTCCTCAACCTTCCTCACCCACTGCTTTAGCTGAAGGAGGAGGAGGTGGGGACTACTTCTTTAGCCTCTTTGGTGCAGAAGTATGGGATTCTTTCTTGTTCAACCGTGTCACCAAATGAGTGACAAATACTTTCCCTGCAGTTGTTTCTGCAGCATTACACCCATCAGTAACAAGGGAAAGCTTGAGGAGGAACTGTGCTTGGAACAAGGATACGGGGTGCAGATGGAAGGAGCTCCCTCATATGGCCTGGAGCACACACTGGGAACTTTTAGACCATGACAGTGGTGAACAGTACACAGAAACCTCATCTCCCACCTTATTTTGCTTCTGCATGGACAATCTGAAATGTTAATAATGTATTCCTTTTTCTTTTCCCTCCTGCCTAGTAACCACTTTCTCTGTAGGCTCTCTTCATCACACATTCCCATTTCAGCCTCTGCAGAGCACTTGGCTTGCCCAGCTGCAAAATTTTCTTGGACTGCAACACTTTGAGATCTGACTGGGTGCCAAATGTGGCTCTTTGGCTCCCTCCATCCCCTTAAATGAGGATTCTAGCCTCCACATTTACTTCTAAAAATAGGAATTCATCACTGCCAATGACAATAGGGTTGCAGGCTGAAAAACATCTGAAGCACAAGTAGTGTTCTCTGTCTTTCCGGTTGCAGGTAATGATGAAGAAAGAAACAGGAAGAGCCAGCAGATCAATACCTGGCTTAGAGCCTGCTGTCACAGCAGAATTTCAGGTTTCTTGATCATGGGTTGGTCTGCATGACACCAGGTCTGCTGGCAACAAGATGGGGTATGACTGTTTCAAAGGGGGAAAAGGATCTTTGCACAGGAGTTAGCAGGGCTCATTGAAAGAGATTGAAACTAGATTTGAAGGGGAAAAGGGATAAAACCAGGCTCACTAGAGATAAGCCTGAGGGAGGCATGACAGTATTCGAGGGACAGTGTGCTCATAAGGTCCTTCAGTCTGCCATCTCAGTGGAGGTAGGGGATGGCGAGCCATGTGGCAGCAATGACACAAGGGTTATTGATGTGTTAGAAACCAAAGAAGTGCCTGAGAATGGTCACATAGGAATTAGGACTTCTCCCCCCAGAAAGGGTGGGATCAATAGCCCAACTGAAGTGCATCTACGCCAATGCACGCAGCATGGGCATCAAACAGGAGGAGCTGGAAGCCATTGAGCAGCTGGAAAACTATGATATAGTGGCCATCACGGAAACATGGTGGGGTGACTTGTGCAACTGGAGTGCTGCAATGGATGTCTATAAACTCTCCAGAAGGGACAGGCAAGGAAGGAGAGGCAGTGGGGTAGCCCTGTGTGTTAAGGAATGTTTTGACTCTCTGGAGCTTGGTGATGGTGATGATAGGGTTGAGTGTTTATGGGTAAGAATCAGGGGAAAGGCCAACATAGCAGATATCACAGTGGGAGTCTGCTACAGACCACCCCACCAGGATTAAGAGGCAGATGACCTATTCTACAAGCAGTTGGGATCTGGACAGACTGGATTGATGGGCCAAGGCCAACTGTATGAGATTCAACAAGGCCAAGTGTCGGATTCTGCACGTTGGTCACAACAACCCCATGCAACGCTACAGGCTTGGGGAGGAGTGGCTGGAAAGCTGTCCAGCAGAAAAGGACCTTAGGGTGTTGGTCGACAGCCGGCTGAACATGAGCCAGCAGTGTGTCCAGGTGGCCAAGAAGGCCAACGGCTTCCTGGCTTGTATCAGAAATAGTGTGGCCAGCAGGAGTAGGGAGGTGACCGTGCCGCTGTACTTGGTACTGGTGAGGCCGTACCTTGAATACTGTGTTTAGTTTTGGGTCCCTCACTACAAGACGGACATTGAGATGCTGTAGTGTGTCCAAACAAAGCTGGTGAAGGGTCTGGAGAACAAGTCTTACGAGAAGCAGCTGGGGGAACTGGGGCTGTTTAGTCTGGAGAAGAGAAAGCTGAGGGGAGACCTTGTCGCTCTCTACCACTACCTGAAAGGAGGTTGTAGCAAGGTGGGTGTCAGTCTCTTCTCCCAAGTAACAAGTGATAGAAAAAGAGGAAATGGCCTCAAGTTGCACCAGGGGAGGTTTAGATTAGATATCAGGAAAAATTTCTTCACCAAAAGGGTTATCAAGCATTGGAACAGGCCACCCAGGGAAGTGGTTGAGTCACCATCCATGGAGATATTTAAAAGATGTGTAGATGTGGCACTTAGGGACATGGTTTAGTAGCAGACTTGGCAGTGTTAGGTTAATGGTTGGACTCAAGGATCTTAAAGGTATTTTCCAATCTAAATGATTCTACGATTCTATGATTCTTCTACAGTTCAGCTTTTTGAACTGCCCAGAAAGCACTGTAAATACTGCCTGTTCATGGGCTGTGACGACCTGTGACACACAGATTTAGCAAATAAATAAAGGGAAGATAAGTAGAAAAAGAATCGCTCTGTGCCTTGGAGAACAACAACAAATCAAATGCTTAGTTCCATGGCTAGGAAAGATGTCTAGGAATACTGTAGGCCTGTTCTCAACCAAATCTCTTGCTCAACTGCAGTCTACCATTGACTATACCATATCCTAGGTGGCACTGCTGGGAGGCTATTACACACGTCTACGCATGGCAGGTCTCCTTAGTATCATTCTAGGAATTTTCCAAAATGGTGAGTGCAGGCTGGATAAAGACAGGGAGTTACTGGGAAGCAAATCTTGTTAAACTCCCCTTTTCTGCACAAAAAATAAAAATAAAAAAAAAATCCTACCTCTCCAAATCCTGCACACCCTCTTCCCTTGTATACAGTAATCTGTTCCTCTTCATTTAATGGCAATCATGGTCAAGGGCTCCAGCTGACAAAAAATTACATAGCTGCAGCAATGAATAAAGCAGTGCCAACTGCTACAGGATGTAGTCTTAAGTCATACAGGCTAAAGATGGTTGCTACACAAGGAACAAGCTCTTATAGCCAGATAAATGATACACGAATGTGTGAAAGATGCTAGACCATAGGTTTCACCCATCTCTGTCCTACAGCCAAAGGTCAGGATCAAACTTCATGTCTGAACGAGTGAAACAGGAGGCAGAGATCAAATGAAGACAGCATTCTCGTCTACTGAGTCAGGAACAACACTTTCTTAGTTGGAGCAGGATAAAAGCATGTGGACGGAAGACGAAATCTGGGCCCAGTGAGGATCAGTCTGCACTTGGGGAGCTAACTCTTCGCGTAGTCTTGATCCTGGCCTTTCTCTTCATAGTCCAAAATATTACCTCAAAATCTGTCCACTGAACCTTCGCAAAGTGAAATCCATACTGTCTATCTGCCGGTCTAGCACCAGTGCAAGGTGGCTCAGATGAAATCATGATTTATTTCAAAGTTCATAGGTATTGAATAGAAACCGACAGTCAGTTTTGCTATAAAACATCGGCCTTTCAAAGCTCAGTGGCATGAGAAGTGGCGAAGAGGCTCTGGCTTTTTGCAGAGACCATGTGCTTCTGTTTGTTCAAAGCCGAGTGGACTGCTTAGTGGGAATGGCACTTTGAAGAGGAGGAGGTTGGGCAGTGTGCAGCCAGGGGACCTTTAGAGCCACTCACTCGAGAACTTTTTCCCAGTGAAGGAAAGAAAGGCTCTGACTCTCCTTTCATTTGCACCAGTGTAAATAACGCAGACTGTGCAAGTCAGCAAAGAGAATCCAGCTTAGATAAGAGAAAGAGTTAGTCCAGAGAGAGAGAAAATTTGTCATCCTGAAACTCTGCTCTGCAGGTGTTTCTGCTGTTACAGATGTCTTGTACAAAGCCCCTAGCGGCATGTAATTTAAATCCAATCGGGCCTAAGTAAGGGCTGTTGTAAAAACACAACTGCTTCCTTCCTTAGCTCACTGATGTGGTGAGCCCTCGTTGCATTCTGTCAGGAGTCCCCGCAGCACTCATCGTAAATGACTGGGGAGGGACGCCTCATGCAAAGTCACAAGACAAATTATATTAAAAAGTAAAAGTGAAAAAGCAAACAACTCGACTGGGACTTGAAAGAATAATAGCTGCACTCTGTGCTTTTCACTCACAGCTTAAGTTCTTATGGCTGAATGGCTGTTGGAAATACTAAGGGTTTGATCTGCAAAACTCTCACATGCAGAATCGCTGGGAGTTAGGACCATTCTGTCTTAACTGTGCTGTTCTTACCTGCTCTTTTCACTGTATTTCTGCTTCCCACTTACCACTGCAAGACTGCAGACATACCAACAGCATATGTGGGCAAGTCCTAGCTGGCGTCTTTTCCCTTAATCACAGAATCACAGAATAGTAGGGGTTGGAAGGGACCTCTGTGGGTCATCTAGTCCAACCCTCCTGCCGAAGCAGGGTCACCTAAGATAGGTGCTTACATGATGCAAAAACCTGAATGAAAGTTCAAATGCCCTACAGCTGGAAATCTTACTCAGGTTCCCATCCAGGGCCCACTTCTCGAGAGAACTGTTTTTCTGTGCCTTGGAGTCTGGAAGCAGTTATGCAATGGTTTCTGCTTGAAGGCTTCCTATCTTGGGGGAATTACCTTTGGATAGCCATGACCTTAGTAACGCATTCCTTTGGCCATGCATAGTTTTCTTATGCTGTATTTACACACTGTAACTACGACAAAGCTGGGGTCTCTGGTCTCTGCTGCAGTACATGTCATACTCTCAAAACAGTTGCTAGGAAGCTTGGGCTTCCACAGCTATGGGTGGTTATATCAACCAGCCTTCAAGAACTGGCATCATCTCTTTGGTGGGGTGAGGCACAGGGGATGTAAATCATAACTCATTTGCTAAGGTAATCCAGGGGATATGCTGGATCCCAGGCTTCCTAAGCCTGCTGCAAGGTGAACACATCCCTCTTTACAGAATCAATCAGGCAACAGTGAGGCCCCATCTGGAGCATTCTGTCCAGTTCTGGGCTCCCCAGTTCAAGATCAGGAGCTACTGGAGAGAGTCCAGAGGAGTGCTACAAGGATGATGATGGGGACTGGAGCATCTCTCCTATGAGGAGAGGCTGAGGGAGCTGGGCTTCTTTAGCCTGAAGAAGAGAAGGCTGAGAGGGGACCTAATAAATGCTTATAAGGGGTGGGTGGGTGTCAGGAGGATGGGGCCAGACTCTTTTCAGTGGTGCCCAGCGACAGGACAAGGGGCAATGGGCACAAACGGAAGCATAGGAAGTTCCGTCTGAACAGGAGGAAGAACTTCTTCCCTCTGAGGGTGACGGAGCACTGGAACAGGCTGCCCAGGGAAGTTGTGGATTCTCCTTCTCTGGAGATATTCAAGACTCGCCTGGACAAGGTCCTGTGCAGCCTGCTGTGGTGAGACTGCTTCGGCAGGGGGGTTGTTGGACTAGATGATCCACAGAGGTCTCTTCCAACCCCTAACATTCTGTGATTCTGTGATTATCAGCAGACATTCAAGAAATGCATATCCAAAACCATTAGCAAACCTCCAACCTATCTCATTCCTCCCACTATATTTGCTGTCCTCCACTGAGATACTCAGCTATGGTGACCAGAGAAGCAGAACTGAAAACCCTCCCAGAGCCCTGTCCTCTGCGGATAGGCACAGCTGGCAGTGTGCATGTCCTAGCTCGTTCCATACTTACCTACCACTGTGATGAAAACTTGCATCTCTGGCCTTTTCGGGTTTTGTAACTAAAGGGTCTAATTTCACTGGAGGTGTTGGTGGGGGGAGGATGTGGTACCAACAAGAGGTCTGAATAGCTATTCCCTAGGCTCTTCCAACATGAACAGCCATCAGAGCTGTGTGTAGCCTTCTAGAAAATAGGCCCATCCTCCTCCCAGTAATGGTGATCCTCATTCCTCAGCACTTTTATCCAGTGTTTGGGGAGAGGCAGAATATTCCAGACCCCCAGTCCCCTTTACCAGGTCCAGCTTCACCTTTCAGGATCCTGTCTGCGTATGCTTATACTCAGCTTAGTGTCAGAACTGCCATCACCACAGGCAAACTCTGCACCGATGGACACTGAGGCCTTCCCTACTCATTTTTGTGTGCCTACAAAATATCTCCCTGAACTTAAAACTAGATTAGCCCAGCACTTCTTTTACCTAAAGACCAGATCTCAAGAGTTCTATCTGTGCTGAGAACATATCCTGGGCTAGTTTCCAAAGCACAGAATCTGTGCTAGTTTCAGGGGACTGCCCCATGCTAATGAATGTACCAGTGTCTAGCTGAAGGTTTTTAGCCGTCAGAAATTGCCTGCAGCAAGGTCCCCATGCTCTCTCCTTCCCATAATTCTCCTGTCTCTGAAGGAGAGAAGTTGTCCTCTACCCATGGGATCCTGCTGCAACTCCTCCAGTCAAGAGCACTTCTGCAAGAGAAGTTGGTCATGAAAGTCACCTTCTACATCCTCTTTGTCACTTGCCACCATGTACCTCAGAATCCTGTCTTGTACGAAATCCAAGGTCCTAATGTAACGTTAGGTTAAAGCCATAAAGCATTTTTTTAAACTGGTGACTAAGCATTCATCAGAAAATGAAATTATGTTGGGAGAAAGTGGGTGTAGGATCTACCCTTATTTTAAAATTCAATTAGCAGCACAACCATGATGAACAGCCCTGTGGTTATGTAGATTTAGGAAAGTCATTAAGATCTCAGATTACATGTGGTGCTGTTTCCCCTCACTCTCCCTTTTGCTGCCCCCAGCAATCCTGCCTGTTTTCAGCCTACCACAATACAAACAGAAACAAATCACCAGGGGTTAAACAGCCTAAATTGGATTACAGTCACAGTGTTCAGAAAACAGAGTATTGCTGGTAATTGCATTCCATTGAATAAATATCTCTACATTAGTTTACATCATATTAGTATTCTAACAATGATTATTCTCATTGTAATTTGGCTGTCCAAGAATAAGTGTAACACGCAGCTCACAATCTGAACAATTGATGTGTTCTGAGGGCTGGTATTTGTTTTAAAGATTAAACTGCATCCTGCTTGGACATTAATAAAATCTTAGATCAAAAAAACCCCAGACCCTTCTTCTTTCAATCTTGCTGAAGAGTTATAAGCCAAATAACTCAAGGCCCAAACTTGTTCCTGCAGTAGGAGTTCTGCTAATCTCTCTCTCTTCAGGACCCTCACAATTTTTTTTATTTGTATCACAGTAGCCTCCTAAATTTGCTGATTCCAAAATATTTATGGATAGTCTGTGATGCTTATTTTGATATCAAAGAATTCCAGTCTAAAATGGAGCTGTCACAGTTAGAAGTAAATTTTACCCTTGATCACTTCTCAGGTATTTTATTCCAGCTTCTAGATAACAGCTTGTCTTAGTCAGAATTCTCCACACCTCCCTCCCCACCAGCCAGCTTTACTGCAGCTACTGACTGCAGTCTCCAAGCAGTTCACTGAGATGATCATCAACCACTTTGATTTTGTTCAGTGCCTGCTGTTCTTCACTTTCTAGGGGAAAGAGACATTGGCCTGACAGGCAGATAAAAAAGAATATAAAACAATAAAAGAGCAATTTAGCCAGGCATTTCTGTAAGTTTCCTGGGGTCAGGGGAGACACATCTCAAGTTTCTCAGGTTCTTTGTTCCTCCAGCTGACTTGGTCTCTGAGACCTCTGATGTTGCCCAGGAGAGTTTAAGGACCTCCCGCTCAGCAGCCTGGCTGTCTAGCAACCATGAGTATCACCAGTGTTTGCAGGCCAGCAGGCTCTGGCGTGGAGCTAAGAGCATAAGAGAAGGTAAGGGGAAACAGTGGCAGTTAGATACACAGAAATAGCACTCCATTCCTCGCTGTCAGGCTCAGGAACAGCTACACTACCCCACAGAGGACATTTCTTAATGTAGCCCATAGTCCTCCTTTGAAAGAAATACCCAATGGGTGGATATCTTACACTGGGCATTTGTACTAATTATTCCTTTCCCTTGCCATTGTAATTAAAAATGCCCCAGGAGAACTACAACATCCTTTTCTTTCAGCCACTGAGCAGCAACACAAGCTGCAAACGACGTGGAGATTCAATAGTACCACGTGACTGCCCAAGTGCCTATCATCTCATCTGCCATGTCAGAATGTTCTAGACACTGACACTTCCATGTTTCCAGTAGAATAACTTAGTGGTTATGACTTCTTATGGCAGTGCTTTGCACAGAGAAAGTCTTTGGGAAGAGATATCACCTTTCTTGCATAAAATAAAATAAGCAATCTGTGAGGGTAAAGGAAGAGGGGATTGACATGAAAGAAGAGAGGTGAGTGTGATGATCAAGACTTGAATTAGCTACACCTGCACAAGTACAAAGTTGACAAACCGGTCATTGTTTACAATCTAAACATAACATTTGAATAAGGCTATCAATAATGGACAGCCGCTGGGAGGCAAAACCTACCATGGCTGGCATTTTCCAAAGAATTATGGGACCTTGGAGTCCAATTTCCACAGGCCTCCAGCCTGTAATCTTGTTGATAAATCACTTCCATATGTAGGACTTGATGCTAAACATTGAGAACAACACACATTTTACTGCCAGTACCAAGTGCATAAGAGAGGAAAAAAACACGCTGCAAAAACTGTGATGAAACTGGAAACTGGGAGCAATACAGGGCTGCATGAAGATGAAATGCCGCAAAGAGCATAGGTCTTTTCCTGGCAGCTGGCACCATATATGCCAAAGACAGAAAGTGGCTGTAGGCAGTGCTGACTGAAAAAGTCAAGGGACAGAGCACCATGCTCTTTCAGTAGTATCTGACTCTGGTGTCGCTGGTGGAAAGAACTTGCAAAAAATATTTCTGTTTGTTGGCACCATATGTGATCTCTGAGAAAGTCAGAGGGGAGAGGAAGAACTTCTTCCCTCTGAGGGTGACGGAGCACTGGAACAGGCTGCCCAGGGAGGTTGTGAAGTCTCCTTCTCTGGAGATATTCAAGACACGCCTGGACAAGGTCCTGTGCAGCCTGCTGTAGGTGACCCTGCTTCGGCAGGAGGG
>Ga0065711_1000301_pt1 | contig 74226 bp, 51 predicted proteins | sample Hoacrofraction12_FD_59098 | JGI IMG/M metagenome (GOLD analysis project Ga0065711, IMG submission 59098) | Hoatzin crop microbial communities from Cojedes, Venezuela - Epithelial fraction 12 v2 (version 2) | ecosystem: Host-associated > Birds > Digestive system > Esophagus > Crop | place... | reverse complement strand
CCTATCCAGGTCACGCTGAATGGCAGCACAGCCTTCTGGTGTATCTACCACACCTCCCAGTTTGGTGTCGTCAGCAAACTTGCTGAGGGTACATTCTAACTCTTCATCCAGGTCGTTGATGAAGAAAATTACGTAGCAACATGTGTCGGGTGCCAGGTATTGCTGCACATAGATACTGCAAGGGTGAAACTATGAATATGTGATTTTTCTCTTCCTTCTCCTACTGTTTGCAGCTGAGAGAGTCATCTATGTAGATTTCAGATGTCTCTGATCATGAGAATTTCAAGCTTTCATTAAAAAGAACTTGACTCTTACTGTGATAAGTTTTTCTTTTTATCTTTCAGTGTGTTCAATAAAAGCAGAGATGTTAATAAAGACTGAACAACTGAATATAACAGTTATGGGACATAAAGTGTTTCACTCACCGGCCAGAAATTTTAATGCATAAAGGGTTATTAAAGGCTAAAAGCTGATGCTCAGCTAGCTGGCTGTAACCAGCTAACAGTTCAGCTTCCAGTCCAAGCCGGGCATTTGGGATCTCTCCATAATCAAGGGTGAGACATCCTACAGAAACTCTCTGATGAGCCAGTGACTCATTCCATGTATTTTAAAATTAAATGAAATGTCCTTGGATTTGCCTCTCTGTTGACTAACTTTATTAACTCTGTTGATTAACTATCTGATGTAAACTAGACACTTCATTTTTGGATAGCTAAAATTAGTTGCCATGAATCCTAGGTTAAAAATTATTGAATAAGCAGCCAATGATGCGCTTAAACAGGGTGCTTGCCTCAGTCCAGTTACTCTTGGCAAGATGTTCCTCATTAGATATTTATTCCATTGCTTTACTATAGAACAGCCTTGGAGAGATAGCAAAACCATAGGCTTAAAAAGCCTGCTGGCAATGAGTTGTTCTTTGTACTGCAATGGACAGACATTTCCCAGTTTAAAGCAGCACTGCATTAAATATCAAGTATTTATTTCTGCCCCGAAAATAAGAGAAATACTATTCTCTTCACATGTTTTGATGAGATATCTGTTGGCAAAGAGAGTAAATATCTTATGTGTCGTTACTTTAGACTGACAGGAAGCACAGCTCATTGGGACTCACTGAGGATATATAGCGCCCAGGTTATCCTACTACTGGAGTGACTGAAAATATTGCTCCTTTCTTCTCAGTATATTTCTTCCCAAATAGTTTGGTCAAATCTGTTTGTGCTTATAGTCATGTGTCTCTGATTTTGCTGCCTGAGCTTATGTAAAATCAAAACAAGTCTGTATGATCAGCTGGAGAACAATAATTAAGACTGCTTGTGGCTGTCTTAACTATTGTTAAGACAACGATCACACGTTAATTATGTGCTTGTTCACCTACAGCATTTGTTTGAGTGCTTTGCCAATGTTGCAGTAAATATCGCTGTGGGAATTAGCGCAAAACTGTCGAGTTCTTTTTTATCTTAATGGAAAAACTATTCTTTAACAAACTTAACTGAGTGTCCGTAAAATAGCTCACCAATCAGTAAAACCTAATTCTCTAGGAATTAACGAAATCATTCTGTTCTAACCACAGACCAAAGCAATGCAACCATATGTAGTTTTTTTACAAGAAAGGGCAAAATGAATAGAAAAGTTGTACCAATGCATAATAGAAAGTTTTTCAGAGTTCCTGATCCTCAGAATGCTGACAGAGAAACTATGTAACAGCATCTAACTGAACTAATATTCTGAATCTGTTTTGTTTTCTATTTATGACCAAATTTGGGCATAAAACCACCTTTATGAAACCACCTTATTTGCACCAGTGGATGATTTCCTGACAACAGACATAGGGGAAAATTCCATTACTATTTTCCTGAGTCTCATTGAACAGGTAGTAAGTATGAGACATTGCTGTTTGATCTAAGAGTGCATCCATATATAATATATCTTCGTGATTTTAATACATATCCACGAAATATTTGTTCCCAAATTTCTAGGTCCTGCAGACTACCATGAAGTCCAGTTCAGCATTCCTATTAAGCCAGCAGGTGTTAGGTGGCTTTCCAAAATCTCTCACCCTCTGTGGTTATCTCATCATGGTGATAATTACTCTGGAGTGAAAAGCAGATTAGAATCTGGTTGAAGAACAATTAGCAAAAAATGATGAACCCAAGCATAGCTCAAGTGTCGTGGGGGAGCAGAGGATATCATGAATCAGTTTTCCTAACCATGGTGAAATTGTGGATAACTAAAGGTGTCCGTCCACAGTCAGCTCAGTCTGCATTTACACATCTTCCAAGATTTCTCATTGAAAAAAAAATTCTCATAAAGCAGAATTCCTATGTATTACTTTCTGCCATTTCTGGCTGGGAAATTCTGTCTTATTTTGTCTGACAGTGAGTTGATATCAGTTACTGAGGTCCTCATCACACCTCAACGGGATCTCAGCAAGGAGATGAGCACAAAACCTTCAGAATTTAGGAAATGCCATCTAAGATGGAATATTTTAACTATTCCAAACATATTGAATCTTCCTTAAGTTTTACAATGACTAAACATAAGATATTAAACAAAATACACACTTAGTCTAAGCCTTTAGTGTCAAGACACTAAGCTCAAGATATTTAAAAGGTCATCTAAAGCACAGATAAAGATCAGAGCTAAAAAATCTTACCTGGCTGAATGAAACCTTCTAAAGAAGGAGAAAGTTTGTCCCTAATAAATCCTTAGAAATACTAAGATCAAGAACAATAAATGTTTTAACATGCACTTCTTTACTACAGGAAAAAATAAAGACCATTCTATTACACATAAGAATTCTATTGCATGTATGAATGGTATAAAATAGAATGTAAAAATGAGACAATTGTTGTACCTGGGGGGTGGTGCTTCATTTAAACAACCTTTCCCAGGACTATAATCTAATCTGTAGCTTTTCCAAGTTGTGGACAAATAATTTCCACATGATATAAACAGAGAAATTACCACAGATTTCAGATTTTAGTACATATATCAAGAATCCTGACGTGCTCAGAAAACTGATTATTTCTTCATCAGATTGAGTTCTGTCAAAGCAGTCAATATTGTGATCATTTTCCCAGTCATAATTTAAGTCAAAAAAAAAAAAAAGGAAAATCAGTCTGCTTTTCACAGAAGCAAATCTGCCAGTTTGACCAAAATACAGAGAAAAAAAAGCCCATTCCAAGTACATATAAAGTGATGCCACTGATCAAGATGAAACATTACCTTCAGTAATTTCAGAGACATACATCTTAGTCACTTAATGTTTTTACAGCCTACGTGACAAATAGATATCTACAAAGAACAGTTCCTTCAGGTACTTCAGGTACATTTACCTGCTTTACGTACATATTGCAGGATAAGATCAGCTGCGTCCCATAAGAATATATATATTTTCTCCATTGTAAAACAAGCATATCGCAACTGCTTGTATAAGATTATCTACTTTACACGTATCTGTATTTCACAAAGAAAACCCACCAAAACGTTCACGTCTTAGCCCCACAAGGAAAGTCATCTGATATTATTTCTAGACAGTCTCATCAAGAATTTATTTTTTATTTACTTTACAGAATGTTATGTAACAGTGATTGGGTTAAGAGAAAAAAACAATATTTATGAGAATGGCTGACTTGGACTTCTGCTGTGATTACCCCTATTGACACAGGGATTGAATGTGCCTTAAAGCAATGACCTCAATGTTAGTACTTCTGAGCTCCAGTAATCATTGCGAGTTGGTACCACACAAACCGGGGTAATTACCTCACCTATGTTTTTCAGCTTCTAAGCAACTATCTGATTTCAAACATGGTTGCTTCCCAAGCATGAATTATCCAAATCTGAAAGGCCTGTTAGCCAAGATAGATAGGAAAATCAAGATCAGGAAACAATGTCTGATTTGGAGAATGCGACTAAAAAATTTAGCCACACAAATTAAATATATACTATATACTAAGATATCATCAACTAGAATCAACTGGAAAGTCTAAGGTTTTAATCACATCATCTCTAATGAGGCATAAATATGGGTATGATCACAGCATTCAAAATAAACAGAGGTGCACCACAGGATGCATTTTCACTACAAACTGGGAAGTACCAGTACTATTAGACAAGTTAATGAGTATAGTGCATATCAAATACTCTACAGAGCTCTCGTCCAGAAAGATGAATCCCACCGAAGCAGAGAACTGGTATGACTGAGGAAGGTAAGAACTTATGTAAGGAGGGTGTGCTAGAGAATCTTGATTAGTTTAACAAGTTCAAGGCTACCTAGACTATCTTAACTTCCTAAGAGACAATGCTGGCAGAAAAAGGATGAATTAATTTAAGCTGAAAATTTAAGGAAGGCTCATTAACCACCTGTATTTTTGAACAAGACTTTCAATAGAAGTAGCTGTTGGGAGCTAGCAATGTCACCTATTTTAAATTGGAGCTAGAAAAGTTTATGGAAAAGAATCTATGAGGCAGCTGTTTGAAGTAGCAGGGGACTTGATCTAATGACCTTGCTAACCTATGTTCCTCTTACTCACCTTTTGAAAACACCAGACTTCTCCTTACTTCCGTGTATTATTAGGTATTCTGTGCTTCAAAAAGATCAGTAAAGAACAACTACCTTGTTCTCTGCACTGAAGTCTTATATTTTGAGGCGTAGAATTCCACAGACTTGAGACCCAAACTGAGAGCACACTGTTAATAAAAGATATTACATATCTAACGTGGTTTTTTTCATAACTGCATCTAGAAGTCAGGCTGCTTTCACTGCTTTCATTGATTTCATTTTTATCTGTTATATTTTTTTGCTTGTTTTCATCTTTGCCAAGAGTTTTAATCCCCAGACTAGAATTTACTTTATATTTTTTATTTCTGAGAACTATCAATGTTTTCTCTTCCTTTCTCACACAAAAGCAACAGGAGCTTTAGGAATTCTCTTATCTTTCAGAAGCACAAGCTTGTCCCTACTTCCCAGCATAACCACATTTTTTGTTCTTACATCTTGTTTTCCTCTGTTCAATGGGATACTAGTTTTATATGAATATTATTCCTTAATTTTAACTGGAATTATATTCATAAGATAGTGGAAAAATCTACCTTATGATTAACTCAAAAAAATATTCACAGGATTTTGGCATAACATATTTCAGTGTTTTTTGCTAAAGTGTCAAAGCCAGAGCAAATGCAAGTTGAGGTAGCCACGTCTAAATGAAAATACTATTCCTTCATCTCATATCAGCCACATCCCATGCTATTAAAAATCTGATCTTTATATTCCTTTTTTTTTTTTTTTTTCTAGGAGGAAAGAGCAGTGTTCCAAGAGGCAACTTACCAACAAATTCACCTGAGGTATTTGCAGTCATTTTCCTGCATGGTATGGTGCCTGGAAGTCTGGCAATAAAATGTAAGTTTAAACAAATATAGACAAATTGACATGCACAATAATCCTTGTTCAATGATAAAGCTTTTTTCGTTGTTTTTTCCTACTGTACAGGACAGTGCAGTTTGGTCCACTGCACTTTTTGAACTCTTGTTTCACCTGCAGCCATAGATGCACTGTTTGGGCTTGCACAGATCACTGTCCTTCCACTTTCCTCTTCACTCACATTAAAAATGTGGGCATCATTGTGTGCCCTAAATTAATGAAGAAAACATCTGAGACATGGGCACAGGGCAGTGTTGAGGTTTGTAGATAACCAAAGTGAAATGGTAAATATAAAAAAGCTTAGAATCATTTCAGTTTGAAAAGACCTTTAAGATCCTGAAGTCTAACTGTTGAAGTAACATTGCCAAGTCCACTACTAAACCATGTCCCTAAGCAACATCCATGCGGGTGTTTTAAATACCTCCAGGGATGGTGAATGACATTTCTCTGGGCAGCCTGTTCCAGTGCTTGACAAGATTTTTGGTGAGGAAATTTTTCCTAATATCCAATCTAAACCTCCCCTGGTGCAACCTAAGCTCTTCCTATCACTTGTTACCTAGGAGAAGAGACTGACAGCCACCACACTACAACCGCCTTTCAGGAAGCTGTAGAGAGCAATGAGGTCTCCCCTCAGCCTCCTCTTCTCCAGACTAAACAGCCCCAGTTCACTCAGCCGCTCCTCATAAGACTTGTTCTGTAGACACTTCACCAGCCTTGTTGCTCTTCTCCAGATACCCTCGAGCAACTCAACAGCTTTCTTGTAGTGAGGGGCCCAAAACTGAACACACTACTGGAGGTGCGGCCTCACCAGTGCCGAGTACAGAGGCACGGTCACCTCCCTACTCCTGCTGGCCACACTGTTCCTTATACAAGCCAGGATGCTGTTGGCCCTCTTGGCCACCTGGGCACACTGATGGCTCTTCCTACCCTTAGTCTCTGGCAGGGAATTACAGTAGTTCTGGAGGTGACAACTGAAAGCCCTGGAAGTGCAGAGGAATTTTTTTTTTTTTTGGCATAGGTAAAGTATATCATTTGCACTGTTTTATAGACAGTTCCTTAAATTGTGTTCCTTAAATTAAAAGCCTAGTGTATACTGCCCCTTTGTCTAAATAACACATGTTCTGAACATGTTCATCTACTCTAGAGAAATAGGTTCAAATTTTTTGGAAGTAAAGTTTTAAAATTAGATTTATATAATTAAACTACACAAAACACAATCCAGAGGAATGGTGATATGTATTTTAACGTCAGAGTTTTGCAGATCTTTTCCACTGACCTTCTCTTTAATTACTTTGTCCTTTGGTGATAAAGTTAGCAGGAACTTTTATTGCAGTGTATTTGTACAAGATTAAAAAGATCCCCAGGAATTTCCACACTGTCCAAAGTAAATTAGTATTCTCTTCCTCTTGCTGTAACTGGAAGCACGGCAACTGAGTCAGATATTAGCCTGTAACATTCTGACTTTCAGTAATAGCCTTTAAATGGAATTAGTATGCTTCAAGTGTGCTTCAGAAAATCTTACTTCTAACCTTTAATGAAACTCCGGGAAATGCAGGTGCTGTGGACATTATACATGCTACGTATGTTTGTATATTTCCATCTCTGGCTTTTTTTCACCTTTTATACACATGAACAGCACTCCCCCACCCCCTACACTCCACACACTATACCTATATGAAAGTTATATATAGTAACAAGAAAAAAATGGGATGTTAAACAGAGTAAAATATGTGAATATGAACAGAAATTAAGAAGGATTTTAAATTAATTTCTTTGCTGTATCTTTAACACTGTATATTAAAATCCAGGACTAAGTCTATCTTGGCTGCATACAGAAATGCAGTAATGCAGGCTGTCAGCTACTACTACCTTCCTTTCTTGGGATCTAAAACTTTCTGGCGTTTCTCTCATACACATTTCTTCCCTAAAACTTTGCAGTGATCCAGTTATAGGTGAAGCACTCGCTAGGTCCTGTGTGAACAGTTGTAGTGAGGAATGGGAGTGATCTATCCGGCAGCAACCACTGAGACCTACCTTTGGTATAGTACCTCTGAGGCCAGAGAACTTCTCAGCAGAAATCGAGAGAAGCTGGGAGGCTGACGCTGCCAAGTGGAGAGGTTTGGTGTGCACGTTGCAGGCACTCACCCTAGTCACCGACCTGGGGACAGTCTGAGCTAAAATATCTTGGACACCTCCCCTCACTGAGCAGCTTGGATTCACAAGGCCAAGCAAAGCTATCTTAAAAAAGCCCCACCAGTTCAGAGACAGAGTTACTCAGGGGAAGTGAGATTATTTCCTTCCCAGGTGAAGGCTAGGATCTGTTACTCTACTCATCAATTTCCAGAATTCTCTAAATATGATGGGAGAGCATGGTGTCAAGGGGTGGAAGAGTGGGTTCAGCTCTCAAACTGAGAAAATCTTCATTTTGTCTTCACAGCTTTATTTTGGCTGCCATTGTCATAGTCTCTGAAGATAAGACTACTTGTTCTTTGTTCTGCAGCACTCCTGTTTCATTTGTTGTACAAGGTACTGGACAGCAAAAGCATTTTATTTCAATAACTCCTTGGATTAGGACCCTGGAAACCTGGATTCTGTTGGTGCTTTTCTGCGGTAGCGGGCAGGCCTGTATCACAATACACAAATGAGGGGGCTGTAGCTAGTTTGATCTGTTACTTCTGACATTTCTGTGCTTCTTAGTACATAACTTGGAAACTGTAGCATCCTTTAAACATAGTTGTATATTGTACAGCCCGCAGTTTAAAGGACATATATTGGGTTTTTTTCTTGGCTTTATTTTTTGTTTCCAATTTTCTATCCCTAATTCATGAGATTTAAATTTTCCATCTAGATAATGACAGGTAAGTAAATGTAACAAATTGCTTAATATCTTGTGATTAGTCCAAACATAAAATTACATAGATTATAAATTGTATTGATTTCAGGGATTGCCGCAGTTAATTGCCTCTACCTTCAAATCAGTATAGGTACACACACAAGAGTATTTACACAAGCATACCTGATGTTTGTGCCAAAGACTTTCCTTGTGGTCCTACTACCTAGGACCACAGTGAACCGCTAGATTATGCCTTGTGTGAATGAGCCATTGATTGTTCTAAAATCCTACTTATCTGACCAGTACACATCTGTTAAGTAAGCAAATTTTCTTTTAAGCAAAGGTTGTTGGTTAATCTTACCACTTATAACTTTGCAAAGGGAAGATTTTTACTCAACTGCAATAAACTATCACAACAAAATCATAAAAGAAGAGAACTGAAACCTTGCAAATACAAGTGGTCACTAACATTCTCTTATTGCTTTTATTCTAAGACATTATGATAAACAATATTAAAATCTAAGAAATACCTGTAATATTAAATACTACACAAGCCTGGGAAATACAGCTCATGCTGAGAATATTGCTGTTTTCATTACTTGAGACACAGACAGCTATTTTTTTGTAAAAAGATCTGCAGTGAGCTGACATTGCATTAAAAATAGTGCAATGATTTATGATGAGATTTGCTCAAGATATTGGAGTTTAATACTCTTAAAAACTGTTACAAAATAGTTAAGACATTGCTCATATTATTGTTTAAATGCAGAGGAAGACAGAAGGCCAGTGTTGTGGTTAACGCATCAGACTGCATCTTGAGAGACTGGAGCTGGACTTTTGTGTTAGTTACTGTCCCCGTATTGGATTCTTTATCTGAAACAGCATGGCTGCCAGTACAGCCTTTCTCTAACCCTTTTCTTCTTATATTCATTTTAATTGTAAGCTCTCTAGAGCAGAAATAGGTGTGTCAGAATTCTGTGGTTTGTAACAAAGCTCTGAACTTGGCTGGTCCCATTGACACTGGGACTTCAGAAGGAACATAATAGTCTTGCTGTTATTTGTCTGAGTTCAGTATGTACAGTGTTAACAGCGGTTGTGTCTACTGCACTGTTGCCTGCAGCATCCTGGTGCTTTCTTGGAGGCCTTTCTATGGGTCTTGGCAGGAACTTTCTCCATTTGCCAGGTTTTGCAGACTGATGACTCTGGATTTAGGCTGCAACGAGAGGATGTAGAGCCAGCATTGCCTAAACTGCCTTGGGTACCAGAGAAGTATAACGATGTAACAATTTTGCTCAGATCATTTTTCACTCTGTTTTGTGTCCATCTTGCTTCTGGTACTTTAATTAGCTTCTCTGTATTTGGTGCGGAGCCTAAGTAGTCAGATTTTCTTCGAGTCTTGAAAAGTCAGATATTATTGCAAGAAGTACTTGTGAGCCAAGATTGGGATAGAAATCAGAGAACACTCATAAGGATTCACAGTTCAGAAGTGATTCCACAAGGACAATCAAAGCAAACTTTTATTATTTGAAAATAGCTCTAGGGATGTTAAGATATTAGAAATAAGATGGTTTGACCTTCGTGCAGTGAAAGTTTTGTACACAATTTTGAGGAACAAGAACTTTTCAGAAAACGTGGTCTGACTGAAGGCATATACTCTCCTGTGAATTGATACCACTTTGGTCTGTGGAATGCAGCACGTTTCAGCTGAGATAATAGCACTTATATCTGCAGAATATTTCTCACAGTAGTTCTGAGCCAAAGGTCCTTTGAAGTCAGTGGCATTTTCCCTTTTTAAAAGTATGCGTTATTAAATCAGTAGTACTGAAATCATAAGCAGACCTAACTGAAATAGCAGATGCAGATTGACATTATATCTATGGTTCCTACCTTTAGTAGAACTCAAAGCCCTTAATTGTAGCTTCATATTACTCCCTCCTCAGCAATAACACTTCCAAGAAATTTATTTGCAGAGTTTAAGACTGGAACCTCTTGATCTGAAACGTAGGCTTCTATTGCATGGGCTGAATTTCAAAATTGATCTTTGTCACAGGCAAATTCAATCTATCGATTTATCCAAGTGACTAGAGGGACACACATGCTGTACGTGGATCAACGGCACGCCTGCAAAGAGAAAAGCAGGTAAAAAAAGGCCTGTACCTACTCAAAGGAACCCTTTCCTGTCCATCTAACCAGGTCGTGGCTGCACCTGGTATGGTTTGGGTTACATGTAGTGTGCCTATATCAGTTACTTGGTGTACTTCAAAAGTTCCTTTGGTGGACAGATTTGTTTTACCTCTACACTTGAGGAACCACAAGGTACACTCTCAGGTGCAGCACCGGTGTGCTCAAGACAGGTTCCTTTCTCATGGAACCAAGGTTGAAGTTTCACCCTGTGGAGAAATGGATACAACAGCAGCAGTGTTCAAGTGGATCTTCAGCTACTAGAAAAGAAGTTTCTCCTTCTTTCTGACTCAGGAAGATGTTCTACTTAAGGATACCAATGCACATTTATTTCCTTATTTTGAGTTTTCTAACTATACGTGATTCCCTACTTAGCTAAACTGTATGCACGAATAGAAGAAGTCCAGAGGAAAACTAACAATTGGAAACGTTAAAGTTATTTTAGAAGCTTTTTCACAAAAAAAAAAAAAAAAACAAACAATTAAGATAAAACACTAACTTTGGTTCAAAGCATAGACAATGTATTTAATGGCTAAGGAATTATTTATAGTAGCTGCAGAAGACCGGACTGAAAGAAATGTAAAAATTTCATATTTGGAAAAAAATAAAACTTCAAAGGAAATGTTAAACTTGCAGAACAGCATTCACAATGTAAGTAGCAAGAACTTTTGTATGCAGGAACCTCGGATTTTAAATAAAAATCTGACTAAAGCTACTAGTAAAAATCTAACTACAGCTACTAGTAAAAACAACAGTTTTTCAGAAATTGTTTTGTCTCAAAAGAATGACTGCTTATGAAGAAAGTAAGGGATATTTTAAAGTGAGGGAAGGTTTTGATTTTAATAATTAAATTTATCTTCTTCCACATTTCACAAGCAAACCCACAGGCATTTTTGTGACTTTCGTGGATCACGGCTTTCATGTTGTGGAAAACAAATAATGCCTGTCTTGTTCCATATCTTGTATTGCTCTAGGTATTAGCAACTACAAAAATGTTATTTGTTCCTCATTATCACATGGAAGACTTCCCATGGAGTATACTGAAGCTCTTGGAAGTGGCAGCAAAAAAATCCCTGTGGTAGGAACACATGAGCAATACTTCATACCCTGCGATGTATCACCATGTTATGACATATAACAGTAATGGCAGGAAGAGTGTGAAGTCTCACTGTCATTACACTGACCCGAATACTTACCTGCTTTGTAATTAATTGCAGGAAATGAATTTGCATACATGCTCTGTTTCTGTATTATCTTCTAACTATTGAAGAATGGACACAGGCAGAGGAGAGCAGATATAAATTTGTAGCAGAAGTTTCATTTTCTTAGGTAATTTCTGTAGTCTTTATTTAGCACTTAATGTTTCAGTAAGAGCAGAGCTCCAGAAAAGCAGAGGTGTGAATGCAGATGGAGCCACAATAATCCTTTCTCCCAGTTTTGAGACCTACTGAAGGACCAGTGAGAGTAAAACCTTTGTTCCTGTTGCCTTGTTGAGGGAGGACTGTAGCTGAAATAGCTGTCAAGCCCTCAGATTTCACAAGCCCTTAATTACTGAATTTTAAAGACAAGCAGTATTGAGTGTTAGTCAATGGGCAATGTCCAGTTAGACATATCAACTTTGTACTTGACGACTTTTTAGTGCTGTGTTACAACAGCTATTTGTGAGTATTGCTGTCTTGAAATTAAAATAATCTTAAAATAAAGCAATCTAACAAAACACAAAACCATCCATGCAGTTAGGCATGAAAGAGATGAGATGGATGGTTCAAATAGTTACGTCAGAGCTTATGAAATCCACCTTCTGAAGGACACCTGAAGGAGCTTATTAATCACAGCAGTCAGAACAATAGCAGCCACAACGATCTCCAAGCGATGGAAACCCATGCTCATTAAAACCTCTGGGTGTGTCTGGCCACTGACAGTACAACACCACAATCATTGCACATTAAGGCCAAAGGCAGAGCTGAGCACAACACCAACAGTGAAAGAACTGTAAAAGAGATGTATCTTCTCTCCTCATGCAGGAGCAGTAAGCTGAAGTCTGAGAGACCGTTTCACTTTCTTCTTTAGGTATTTCTGCAGAGGAGATCTGAAGGAAAGATTTTCATCCAGTAGAACCACAGCTTAAAACCAGAGTTACTGTTTAATCCAGATTCCAGTGAGTAATTGTTACCTCACTTGAACACTTCCATAGAAGAAAAAATGCTGATGTTGATTCAGTTAAATTGTCGGCACCTACTAAGTATATGCTGATAAATGCGTTGTGTTATGTGCTTCGTTTTCAGTAATATTACTTGTTATTATGATGTTCCTCTTGTATTGGTCTCTTGCCAGAGTTTCTTCATACTGCCATCATAGCAATGCCCATCCCAAAATGGCAAATAGAAATCTGCAGACCATTGGGCAGGAACACATGCAACAGGAGGATTTTTGTTCAACTGTGTGGACTCTGATTCGCTTTATATGGAGACAATCCTGCCATATGTATCTAACACCTCAGGATACGTACTTTACGTTGCAAGTAATGCTTATGCCAAGCATCCAAAACCACAGAAAAACTTTAATGAAGGACAGTATCAATTTGCCTCTAGCGTATCTCCAATCTGAGTATAACTTGAAATGTCTTGTGGGAATTCTGCTTGTTTAGATAAAATCTGAATTTGTTTTGCCTGTATAAAGATATAGCTTAAAGAAATACTGCTGCATTATATAACATCAAACAGCTTAACTACTACATCTAATTATATTAAAGACCAAACTGCTGGAAGCAATGAGAACACTTCAAATTTAATTATAAACATGAAAGCAAATGGGAAGCAGCAAGTTTAACATAGACTCTAACATAGTAAGTACCCTTGAAAAATCTATGTCCTTGCCATCCTTTCTAATACCAAGCCACGTTTGTAGGTCATACTGTAAGCTGCACTTGGAAGTAACCTCCCTGGAAGAAATTATCAGAACTGCCTCCAGCAATTGTCACTGCCTTCAGCAGCAGCACTGCCCTTTTTCAAAAGACAGTAAAAGTGTCATCTGATTTTCTGTCCTTCCAAGCTCAGGAAGGGAACGTTGCCTCAGTTTCCTGCAATTCAGCTTGAAATGTTCAGCTTTTCGCAAGAAGGATTAGAAATTTAGTCTTTACAAAATGAAATAAAAACCTTAATGATTCAGCACTTCAGATCTGAAGATTAAACAAAACTATCAATCATCAAGTGAATTTTTCAGCAGACCAAGCATTGCACTTGCATGTGGGAGATGCAGCCATCTTCAGTTCAGCAGCTGTAGTTACGTGGGCAGAAATACCCCCGGGTGTTATAGAGAATGAAAGCCTGAAGGCTTGCAGTACCTGACAGACTTTTAAAAGATGATTAATCTAAAGAGAAACATAACTCCCCCTCCAAAAAAATAAATTCAGCAAAGCTTTTCTTCTTTTATTCTTTTTTTTGGTTTTTTCTTTTTTTCTTCAATTCACTTTTCTTAGAATTTATTCTGCCAAAAAAGTGGTAAACGTGCTAATATGTGATACGTGTCCGGTAATTGCTGGAATGGGAGTTTGTTACAGGATTTACTGTATGTTGACTTTCTGGTGATGTCCTTCAAAGAGAGTGAGAGATGCAGTGAAAACATAACATGAAGTATGCAAATATTCTGTGGTGGATTTGTGCAGAAAAGGCAACAAACATAAATTAAAAGTTAAATGTTTTTTTCTTATGTTATTCTCATATGACCATCCATTCTATATAATTTTTCTAGAATTTCTTTACTCCTGGCATTTCTGTTATGAAGATTTTACTAAAGCCATTTACAGGTTGCATTTGTTCTGTTTATTTCTGTCAGTTTTTCACAGGTGTTCTGAAGAGTCAATATGGTCTGCGCATACCCTGTGCATTTGCTTTGCTACGTTCCCGTTACAGTAGCCTTTCCTTGCTGTACAAGATACCAGGTTTTCTGAGAAGAAGCTGCTGGCTTGCTCATTTCGCTGAAGTTAGCCGCATGATATTGCCCCACAGCACAAAGGGCATCTGAGGCTAGGCTCAGGCTGAGCAGGGATGGGGGCTCCTGCTCCCCCAGGCTCTTGAGCTTGAGCACAGATTTGTGCCCAGGCAGTACAACACCAACCAAGCAGGAATTCCAGTTCCACTGTGGGCCTGTGCTTAAAGCACTGTAGAGACAACATCTGTTTAGATGGCTGAGTGTACTGCAATCTGTATGACTTGTATGCTAGGCTGCATCATTTAAAAGTTTATATTTATCACTGTAATTTGCTCTCATTATTTTTAATGTAATGGATCAAATGAAAAAGTGTAACTATTCTGACAGATAGATATTTTGGCAGTGAAGGATTTGCCATATCAAGTGATCTAAACATCTATTTAATTTGTCAGTCTCAATGACAGCAGTCATTGTCAGTTACTCCAGAGATTAACCTCCAGAATGTTGTGCGCAGGGAGAAATATCTTCCTTGTACTAGAAAAGTAATTTTTTCAGAGGCATAAGGATACTGTCTGTATAGGTGAGTTTGGGGAGGGGGTATAACATTACAGTCACTGTGGTATCTGAATGGAATTGAGAATTAATATAGTACAATTATTTAGCTGGGACATTGTTTTATTCCTTTAAAAATTTTGTCAAAGTATTTTTCCTTAGTTTTGTGGCGGTGAGTTTCACAGGTTAGTTGTGTAATATGAATATGTGGATGTGTGTGGTACTTATATACACTTTTAATAAACATGCTGCCTTTGTATTACTTTATTCCTATACTATAAAAGATAAACATCCTGTTGAACTAACATTGCAGCATTAAGCGAACATCGAGTTTTTGCACTGTTTTGCTTTCTGCCAGTTTTTCTTCAATATTTGTCCCTTTGCTATCCAAACAACTACGAAACTGAGAACTTAACAAAATATTTAATGGCAAATATTAATTCTGTGTAGAATATCCTAAGAAACCTATTAAGTTCAAACCAGAGCTGTTTAAAAGCTGATATGACGTGTTTTCATGTCATTTCATACTCCTAGCATGGTGTCCACACTGGGGGAACTGTTCCTAACAACCGGATGGGGAAAACCTTGTGAAATCTTAATCACCAACTACTGTTAATTCTGCTGTTCCACATAGCAGAATGTTACTGATCCACTGCAAAATTACCCCTTTTGTACTGTCTAGGTGAATAGGAGAGAATTTACTGAAAAATGAGAGCTGCAAATGTTTTAGTAGAGCTTTCATGCAAAAATTAGAAAGAGTCAAGTTGTTCACTTGATGAACCAAGAGAACAGAAGTTGTCCTTGAAGCATTAGATCTCTGTTCTTTGACATTCTTCTGTATATAACCATGGATGTAGAAATAAGGTGCAATCGTTTATGGCCTCAGAGAGATAAGATTTCTCAAAAGCGGTGTTATTTTGCTAATCCCATGCATGAACTTAAGAATTCAGCCAACTCCCCCCCAGGTTCTGAGCCAATGCGTGGCAGATTGCCTGATGCTTGTTAAAATGCTGGTAGAAGAAATGTTCATGTGTGTAAAAATTTTATTTCTCCACTTTACTGTTGGTTTACAGCAGTGGAAGAGCTAACTTGCTCAGCTAACACGAACTGGCAGAACTGGCTCATCCATTATACTGCTGCTCTTTCAGCAGACCTGAAACAACAGAGAGACTACAGCTTACTAATTTAAGCATTCTGGAAAATAAATTAGCAGTGGTGACAAAGCCCCGCATTATATGTCTGTCTTGCAGTTTCATAGTGGAAATACTACTGACTTCTACTTTCTTTTCAGAAAGAATACATCTGCACATCATGGCTACAGAAGAGACAAAATGAATCAACTCCCTGAATGACATTTAAAACTCGTACATCAGATTCTATTTTTTCCCAATAATTTTGAGGAGGTGATGTTGTATCTATTTCAGTGGTGTTCCTCCTGCATCAGTTTGGAATACAGACATGAGATTCTATCACCTGGGCTTCAGGAATATAAGCAATCGTGAGTTATGTGCAATGAAATACCATACAAAATATTTTGTGTGAATGTTAATGTGCTTATGCAGACAGTACGTTTACTCTTATTTCTCTCCAAACACTTGTGTTCAACTCCAAAAGAATTCCACAATACTTAAGTACTTGTAGCAAGAGTTTTGACCACACTATAGATTTGCATGTTATTTTAGTTACTAAACTATCTCCGATATTTTTAACTATTATAGATACAACCAAAAATATAAAAGCAGAGTGTTTCCAAAACAGTACGAAGGACTATCCACCTGTTCCTAGCATGAAAGAAGTCTCAAAATAGTTGATTAACCTGTTTAATATTACATGTGATTGAATCAAAAAGAATAATTCTGTAAGAAAGAAGTGTGTGTATGTCCACAGGAAAGTAATTGCACAGATACAATTGGGTAAATCTCCTAAACCAAAGAACAGTCAGAATTTAGTAGCCTGTCTTTACTGTTTTGCTGTCTCTACTTTGTTTTGCTGTCTCTACTAACTATTATATTTCAAAATAAAAACAATAGGTTGTTCTCCTAAAATTCTCTCCAATAAGCTTCTAAACTGGGATACACTGTTTTCTCCCAGCAGGAATCCATTTGGTCTAATTGATCTATGAGTCAGTGAACTTTACATCAACACTGGAAATACAGCAAATTCATGACACAGTGTGAGTGAAGAGCAAGAAAGGATACAGAACTCTGTTCACACGTAAATTAGACAAGTAATAATGCAGTGTTTTTCTTTTCTTGGCATTTATTCCTGCTGAGTTTCCTGTTAAACTGCAATGGTTTATTAAGGAAGCTTCAACATAAAATAAAGTAATAAATATCAACTACTAAAATAAGGTAAATAAAAATAGCAAGAATATTAAGTCACGTTTTATTTTTTGTTAAATATTTGTGTCAAAGCAGAAGGACTTAATGTCTATGTAAAATTTAGCTTTAGCATATAGTGTGAATATAATTATTCCTATTTATTTCTCCTAAAACTGAAAGTAGTATTTATGTTACAGGATATGGCTACTTCAACAAATTTGTTCTCAAAAGATTTTTTTAATCTAAATTGACAGATTTATCCCTTCTTTCACAAAACAAATGCACAGAAATTGGCCTCAAAAAGATTTCACATTTTATTTTTTATCATTTTGCTATACTTTCCACACTCAGTGTAGGAAATACTGCACAGTTGTACATTCCTAATTCAAGCCCTGGCCTTCCAGTTATTTCAAAAATATTGAAGAGTTCAATTATTTTTTCAGGATATCTACATTAATGTGTAAATTTAACTTGCTGATTTAGAGATTTGGAGAATGTTCTTTAAGCATTCAGTTAAAGACATCTTATTACAATTTTTATTTAGAAAAGAAAAATGAAGCAATTAACTATAAGAGAAAAAAATAGAAGGCAAAGGTCTGTTTTACTCATTATAGAATGTTTTCACATATCACACATGAGCTCACAAAAGGGATCTTAACATATCAAGAAGACTTGCTTTTGTACGCATGCCAGCAATTTTAAAAAAGCAGGATTTAACATCTGAATCTTAACTTTTAATCAATTTCCTCATGTTTATGAACAGTATAGATTTAAGAGAAATGTGATTATTCAAAAGTCAAGGCATATTTAAACTTCTTGGTATTTTAATTTTGGGGGAGGGCTTCACATAGAGTTCTTTAATGAGGATACTTTGTAACTTACCACGTATTTCCTGCTTTCTACAGCCATAATTTTGTACAAAGTTTCAGATAATGTTGGGTTAGCTACAATTTGTGAAAATGGCTTAGTTATGGTGAATACAGAGGCTGCAGCTGTGCCGCTCCATCTTCCTGGGAGATTCTCAAACACTCAGAGAAAGGAACTGTGAGTAGCTGGTGATTATTCATCGCGTTCTTGCTGGTATGTGTCCAAGAAAGGTTCACAGAAGGGCACTGAAGCAAATGCAGAGGAAGAACACCCAATTCATGTCTTTGATTCAGGTCTTTTGGGGAGCTCCCTGGTTCTCAGGTTTACCTCTTCCAACCCCTGGGCAAGAAAGACTCTCCAGTGCCAAAGCTTTGAAGGGGCTTGCATGGCCATGCAGGTGTATGAACAGGACAGGCATGTGGGAAAATGACCAGCTTACAAGCACTTGCCAGGGAGCTGCAAAGCTGGGTAGGATACCTGAGGGTGCCCAATGCAACACACGTGGGTCCAAGGCAGTTCAGCCTCCTCAGTTGCTCACAGGCTTGGCACGAGTAGAAAGCCCCAGTCTGGGGTGCTCCCAGTGGGCCAGTCCTCCCTGAAGGACTAACGCCAAACACACCATGGAGAAATCAACGCCTGCTTTGGGCTTGCTCTCCCTTGCGATGCACTGCACCAACCCAACCACACATTTCAAGTGCAGGAACAATGCATACTGCTTTAGCTCCCACTCCACTGAACATGCTGAAGCAGAAATATTTGGCATACAGAGACCACTTGCTGTAAAATAGTATGTTCGAATTTCTGAAGTCTATCTGAGAGCATAAAAAAACGGGTTTCTTCATTTACTGTGCACACATGTGTTATAAGTCACAGACCTTTTGTTTTGTGTTAGTAGGACCACGACAACCAGGGGTAATGCAAAGTATGTATTTCTGCCATCCTGATAGGCTGGAGCTAGTGGCAGAGAAGTAAGATGTCTCTTCTTCTCACTTTCAGTAGACATCTTGATAAATAAAAGAAAAATAAAATAGGCAAAACAGAGATGGAGCATCTCAGGAAAAAACACATCCACTCTTAAATGGAAATTTACCTATTCTAGCTGAACTAAAATAATCAATATCATGGGTGTCTTGCTTCAGGGGCCTGCTGGGACTGTGTACAAAATAAGCCAGTTATCAAACTACGCTGAAACTCAAATGAGTGAATGTTGAATAATGCTCTAGTTCCTCTTGGCTTGCTTCAGTGACAAATTCCATTTTAAACAGTTAAATGATTACAAGCTTTGAAATTAAATTTCAGGATGAATAATTAAGCAGCACCCTTCAGTGTCTGTGAGAAATCACATCCTCTGCTCTAGAAACATTTAGAGTAATAGATACAGGAGTTGGTTGGTAACAGACTTCTGATTAAATTTTGTCTGTGTAGAATGACTTCTCGTATATTATAGCCAACAGTACACTGAAGTCAGCTGCATGTCTTACGTAATTGAGTTTAATATTAGCAAGTTATAAGAATAAAAATTCTCCAAAATACATTTACAATTGAAAATTAAGTAAATTTGGCTACTTCTGTGGGAAGTAGCCAAAAGTGTAATCATTAAAATCTGAAATATATCCTTAGCTGAGATACATAAACAGGCTGTGGCTTTTTCTTTGACTGCCAAGTGGAAAAACTCATTAGAAAGAATGGTTTACACCTTTGATTTATCAGCAAGAGTTGTTCCAACTTGGGAGAACCTTTCTTTTCCTCCTGGAAAAAGTCAAGTAATTTAATCACAGAAGTTTAAACAAAAGCAGAAGAATCATGTAAATCACGAGTTGCCTTTCCATCTGTTCCCCTTTCTATCACCCCTTTCACCTGTGATATGAAAAAGTCTGTTTCAAATTGCTCTTCTGTAGATTCAGAGGAGGCACTAAATGAGGTATTTCTTGGACCATGACTCATTGCTTAATAGATGTGTCTTCTCTGCTTCTACCAACAAAGGTCTTTGTAGTGGCAAATGTTCCCAAAGCCCAAGAGGCTTTTGATCTTGGAGGCAGGAGGCTCGTATTCTTGTCCATGTTCCAAAAAAAAAAATAATTTGCTGAAAAGAACTTTACCTTGTTGCAAAATGCAGAGGATTTATGTGTAACAGAAAAATTACTGAGCCCTGCAGGCACATTTGCAAGTCATCTAAATAGATATTTGTGCAACATTAGTGGAATTTTGGCATGGTTTGGGAAAAGGATTTTCAGCCAAAGAGTCTAAATTCTGATTTCTTGAAGGAGACAGGGCAGCAAAAAAAGTGATGTTGAAAAATTATTATTTTAAAACAGTTTGTAGTTGATGATTAATGCCAAGAATTTGCTTCTCCCATGTGCATACTGTATTTCAGCTTTGGAAAACAGGCTTATCAAAACACAGTATTTGCAAACAATGGATTCCCATGTGATGCAGCCATGCGAAGCACCAAGAAACTTTTTTCCGGTGATCATAGAATAGTAGAATCATAGAATGTTTCCAGCAATGGGGCATCTGCCCCATTATGATTAGAATTTTGCCTTTTATACATCAGTTACTTGTTTTATCCTTCCTTTAAATCACACAGATAACAATTGCAAAAATCACAGTGACCCACCACAATCCAACAAATATTTAACCACCAAACATTGCACGAATTGTTTTAAGAACCACTTACTGCAGCTGCAGTCCTACTAGTGCATATAGTAAACTTTCCAAAGGGAACAACAAAGTCAGCTTTGCAAGCAGTGTTGTTAAGTTGAATGAATTTAACTGAGAACAGCCATAGAGAATTTCCTTAAAGGCTAACAAGTTACATGTTGTTTTAGTAATAATGCATATGTAACTTAGCAGCCAAGCCTATAATTACTATTGCCATAAAATAGCAAATCTAAGACCTTATAGAAGGTCTGAGAAACTTCATCATTCCAACCACATTTCTTTAGGGTAATTTCTGTAGAAGTGATTCCCTGTGCTATAGTAACTTCGGAGTCTGTGCAGAATGTCAGACTGAAGGCCTCTCTTCCAACCTTAAAAATCTGTAAACGCCATGAAACACCCCAGAGTGCCAGGTAACAGATGCTCGGGAAGGTGTTTGTGGCTGGTATTACTCTACGTTGTTTCTTAGAGGATGATACTATATGTTTGATGGCACTCAACTTGTGATGTCATGAAAATGTATTCAGTACCTGTAACTCCTTCTCTGCATCATTAGGGAATTAATATTAGTCAAGAAAAATAAGTGACTGCTTGTCACTGGCATTGCATAAGAACTGTATATGATGACTGAAACACAATAGAAGAAATAACCACAAGGTTTGTTTGTCATAATCCATACAGTTACTGTCCTAAGTGTTTCCATGAAATACAGTTGTCTTGCTGAACCCATGCTGTAAAAACAAAAAAGCTTCTTTCCAACAAAACCCCCAAATCATTTTTGGCCTTCCATATTGTTCTTCTTATCTGGAAACCACATTACTCAATAAACCTTTCCAATCAACCACGGTACTGACCGTTTTTTCTATAGTTATTTCTTTTTTTAACAAGTTCACATAGTCATGAGTTTCAGAATAATGTCAACCCAGCTGGAAATTAAAAGTGAATGTTCTTGACCCAGAGATTACTGAGTTCAGTGACTTTTATTGGTTTTGGATTACACCCAGCACCAAGAAGCAGCAGGATTTCATTATGTGATTCAGATTTGCAGAAGCTCACCTCTTGTTAAAAATTAAAACAGTAACCAAGTTTTCAAAAGAGTTTAGCACCTTATCTACTGAGCTGTTTAATTAGCCTGACCAGAAGTGTCAAAATGGGAGCTTCTGGACACAGAACAGATTTGAAAACAGGCTTTCAAATTCTCATCATACATCAGCATATTTCCCTGAACATTTATTGTAACGAATAACCTATACCACATCTGTTCTTCTCTAAAGCAGTACATTTGTTCTCAAATACTTTGTATTCTGGTATAATATTTTAGTATCTGAGATTTGTAATCCAACATTTTTCCAATTTCAGTGGTCCAGTACTGGACCATTCTTTATTTCCATGTACAGTTTTTCAATGCTATACAAATGACACTTTAAACTCTTCAAGCCATTATGCAGATAATGTCATTATATCTATTTTATTTTGTTGTTTCATTTGTACAAAGTATTGACCTGCATGTGTGTATAGAATGCATAAGAGTGCCAGGAACGTGTTACTAATTTTGTTTAATTGGAAATTATGACTAGACCTTGCTTCCTGGAAGTTTCAGAAGTTCAGAATGATTTAGTTCACGTAGGATAGTATGCCAGATATGAAACATATTCAAAGGAAAAAAAAGTTTGATTTCATGCTGACAGTCTCCTGGAGCTGGAAGACAGGATTTTTCTGTAATGCTTTGGATAAGATTTAAACACTGAAAACATACTGACTGATATAAAAATTATTTAACATCTTGAAAGTATAAAGTAGAATGTCATTTGCCAAGAAAGAGGGCTCATATCCTACTGCAAAATGTCAGTAATTTCCAATGAATCCAGACTTATCCTTTTGAAGAGAACAGTGACAGAGGTGATACAGAATCATTGTATCTGGGAAAACTTAGATGAAAGTGAATTCTCATACCTGCGAGCAGACCTGCTAGTGAGCAGCCATGTGAGCAGATAATCGGGGCAGAAACACTCAAGACTACAATCTAACCTACTTCTTAAGTCAAACAGGCTCGCAGGGCTGGAGAGGTTAAAGCACTCTCGGAATCAGAGGCAAAAATGCATAAGAGAGTGATCTGACATATATCACATTTAGTCGTCTTTTGCTTATTAAACTGATGCCTCACACTTCTTCAACACAGGCTTCAAAATGAGCCCAGAATAAAATTAAAACACATGAAAAACAGTCCACAGCTGAACTCCTTCATGGCTCTGCCTTGACACCCTGGAAGGCTATGTTGTATCAATTAATATACCAGTTTGTAAAAAAAAGTGTAAAAGGTTGTTTTTCTGTTAAGACCTTGCAGACACAGACAGACGTTCATGCATCGAAAGCAATTTCACTGATGGTTTACATTTGCTGCCAAAGTTAAATTCCATTACAGTTAAATTTTTATGCATTGAATATTTTTCCATTCATGATTTTTTTCCTGTAGAATTTTTGCCTTAGTTTGCATCAGCAGAAAACCCTGCATAGTGTTTGCATACCTAATAAATATAAAATCTGGTATTACTGGCATGAAGTGTGTTTTCTGGCTTCATAGAAATAGCAACAATTCCTCTCTGTTGCAAATATATTTTGATTCTGCTCTGCATATAGAAAATTTTGAAGAAATATAAAGAATGTTATCAAAACATAATTTGCTTAACATTCCATCACTATGGAAATAGCTTAATACAGAATCAGACATTCCAGGACTAACAAAATATTTACAAAAAGCAAACTTTTTCCAGAATGAATGCATACATTTTGAGAATTTTTGATAAATGCCTTTCACTCTGAAACTTAATAATTTCACTTGCAGATTTTCAATTCTCAAATTCAGCTAAGATAGCAGGCTGAGATTTTTAATAGAAAATGGGGATCCCTGAGGGGCTGCTTTGAAAAGCAACAACAGACTGAGTTTCTGGCTTCCATTCAGCACAGTTCAACAGAAGCTTGTGCTTAATCTGAAAAAAAAAACTATCCAGCTTGCTTATGTCATGTAGTTTACGTCTTTAGCTATAGAAGACAGACGTGCTCATTGCTACCGTGTGCTTCTGAAATCAGCCCCCACAATTATTTTATTGATCAGCATTAATCTAGAACCATTCTTGTTCCAAGTGACAAGACTATATTTTAAAGAGGGCAGAACTCCCTGTGCACGTGGTGCAGCATCCCACGCTTCCACATGTGCCATGCCCAGGATTCTGCGCATAGTGAAGGACACACTTCCTGGAAAGTCCCATGGGCAGAAGCACCCACAGGAGCAGAGGAGAAAGGCGTCATCTCTTCACAAGAAGTAGCTTATCAGTATCTACAGAGGGTGATTAATTTGCACAAACTTAATCCCCAGAATTCATGTTGCAAGGAATTGAGGAGCCTCTTTACCTATACACAGTATTTATTGCAGACTAGCCACAATTTTCAAATTTGTAAATTTGAATGGCCAAGAGCGTCTCTCAGTCAAGTTGTTGCTTTAGTGCTTACTTGCACAATATCTATTTCCTGGACTCTACAATCAATGAGGAATGGCAACTGAAAGATGTATAAACCACTTAGGTACTGCCATAAAACCAACAATTATCTCAAGCACACAAAGAAATCAATCCTAATCCAGCTGTGGTAAATCTGTCTCAGACTCAGATATGCAGCTGCTCTGAGGACAATACTCCTTAGTTTCCCAAGCAGTGTGCATTCCCCAAACAATGACATTTGCCCAGGGAAACAGATTAATCTTTCAACATAGAATTTATGGACAAATTTAGTAAGTACAAAAGTCTTCCTTGTCAGCCCAAGTTGTGACACACCAATAAACACAGGGATACATAAAACAATGATCCAGGGATTACAGCATATGCTCAAAACGAACATCCTCCTAACGAAATGGTCCCACTGTGTCCTCTTCAAGTTTTCAGACAACTTTCCAGACTCTCAAACTTCTCATACAAAGCAAGATTTCCTAAAAACAATACATTAAACGGAAGCAAACTGCCAAAGCCATAAACTCATAATTTGCAAACACATCTCCTCATACATCACAGTAAAAGCAACCCCCACAAAATTGTTGACATTATAGGTCTTACACATGCATCCTACAATTGGATTTTTTTTCTTCTTGCATCAAATACCCTTATGGAAATTTTCCAAATAAAATCAACAATCCTTAAGCAACAAAATGAGCTCTCACAAACACAGTTACAGCAAGCACACTTGCCCACCCTCAAAAAAGTAACCTTGCCACCTCCATTCTCTCAGTGCTGATCCTCAGGAGAAACCCACAGAACACAGAAGTCTGTCTTCTCAAGACAGTCTTTCCAGCTGGATTTCATTAGACTCTATAAAACATTCTTCTATGGCCCATTATGGTTTTGCACAGACCTTTGTGTGACTGATGTTGTACTGTTCCAAAGATGCTGTTCCGGTCTTTGCTCCAGAGGCGCTCTTAACCTGTCATCTCTCCTTTCTCTAATTTTGTAGTGTATTTGCAACTATTCTCAAACTTTAACAAGCTTGATGTTTGTTTTGTCCATGTCAGATCTACTTGTGTGGCTAAAAGCTTTTGTTCACTCTTTTTTCATTAAAAATATTACCTTTACCTTGTCTCCCTAATAGCTTCACTTCCGCTGCGTATATCTAATAAGCAATTATTGTTTCTCAGTTTCTGCAAAATAACCTCCTACACTTTGGCATAATTGCCCTCTGTAGAGAGACTTCAGAGGGACTTTTCAGAAGCAGGACTTTAAAGCTTTCTTGCTGCAGGCTCCAGAAGATGTCACTCACAATAACTGTCTGTACCTTAATAGCATTTCCAGTTAATCCATTAATGACTGGCTTGATTAAATTTTTTAGCAAAGACCGATGCTAATCTGATTCAATTTATGACCCACAATGCACCAAGTAAAGAAGCACTTTTTCTCCTGACTTGTTAATCTACAGAAGTCTTTAAATGACACCATGAGCCTGTAAATTTGAAGACAAGTTCAAATGGCTAGCAACATTAACTGGCACAAGCACATTAAATCTTGTCCTGTGCAGGCAATCCAGAGGTTGATATACTTGCAGAAACTTCTGTATGACATTAAATGTACTATCCATGCTCGTACAGAAAAACTGATCTAAGAGTTTACTATCAACTGTGTGAACATGGCAATCATAGGCCAATTAATTTACTCCTTCACTTATCTTGTTTGAGAAAAAGTGAGAAGAACTCACAAAGCCCCGCAGTTCCCATCCCTTGGGGAAGCCAGAATTATCTTCCAGTTGAACACAAGATGGCAGAGCTTCCCAGTGGAACTAGCATAGTTCTGAAAGTGTTGGTTATTCCTCCTTCCTGATTTTGAAGTTTTGTCATCCACCCCTGCAATGGCTCATGGGAAGGTGAGAGTCTTCTTGTGACTTACTGGGAAATCAGATTTTTGCTGCCGCATTGAAGCATCTAAGCTGAAGCAAATTGTATTGTAAGCCCATTCCTCACCCACTCACCCATTCTGACCTGGTATCAGAGTTTATTCCGTCAGCCCAACCAGCTGACAATTTAGATGGATAAAATGCAGCAGGAAAATATGTATTTTACTTGTGTCTGATATTATCTTTTTTTTTTTTTTGCAATAAATAGTTCAATCCACCTCTTAGACTTCTTAATAAAAGTCCCTGTTTCGTTTAATTGAGTTGCATAATGCAATTTCTTTGGTTGCAACGATACACATACTCTTTGAAGCAGCAAGAGGTGGGATCCAGGTGTTCAAGATTTTAATCCTAATGGCCTGCTAAAAGGAGTAACATCTTTTCTCTGTGAGCAGTTTGCTCTTCTTAGAAACACCACTATGCAAAACAACTGGAGGCTTACTAATGTAGAACTTCGTGAGAATGAGCCATTTTTTCAGCCAGAGTATGTAAGATGAGGTTGAATAATTCACTCTACCAGAATCACATGGTGACAATAATTTTGCTTTAAGGTGAACAAATTGGCTGCATTCTCTTAAACGTTTAATGCTCTTTATTTCAGATGCATTGTATTCTAACTTCATATATTTTTATAGTAATTCTTTTCATTCTGGAAAACATTTTCCAAAAAGCCTAATATGTCCCTGCCTATTTTGAAAACTTATCTTTAGACATCATCAGGGTAAAGAGGTACAGGTCACACGTCATTGCAGATCCTTTTCAGGCAGAGGATGCAAAACTGATTAGCTGAAGGAAAAGTATATTGCATAGGCAAATTTCTAAGCTCATGCTCATTAAATTAATCACTGCAACAATTTGTTACTCAGAGTTGAATGAGATCAAAATAAAAGTTTTAATTAAAATTTATGAGATATTTCAAGCTAAAAAGAAAGAGTGATGCTGTAACAGAAAAATCTATTAATAGGTACAAGAACGATACAGAAGAAAATATTATTTCTTGATTCTTAGACTGGAATTCTCTACATGAAAATGGTAATACCTACAGCCTATTTTTACAAGGGAGTATAAACACTGTAAGGAACTAATTGCATAGAAGACAAAAAAAGAAACTTGTCATATACTATATATATATTTTTAATACTAATCAATGGAAACACTTCACCACCCTTAAGATGTTGAAAGATGACCCACTCATCAATATTTATCTGGTGTTAGACCAGACAAAGAATGTTATTCACTATGAAAAAGCAATTTAGACAAAAGGGTGAATATTTTTATTCCCTTTTCCAACCTGCATTTTCTTCTTCCATATTTTTAAGTTAGCTTGTTGTTATAGTTACAAGAGTTTAAAAAAGCATCTTTCTTTGTTTTGACCTGGTCTACGAAAGCAGGGTATCAATAGGTAATGATGACATGAATGTGAGGAACCCTTGTGTAATTCAAACAATTACAGTTTGTGACCTTGGTTGGGAGATTTCGATGCTAATGTAGTCCCTCCTAGAATCCTTTCAACCAGGTGTGTGCACTAGCTACTCTAATCTCTTCCTTGTTGGCTACAAGGAGGATTTCACCACAGTAAGAAATGGTTGGGTGAACTGACTGTGAATGGCAATATCTTAGTTATCACCTCCTCCTGGTCAGCCACAAGAACCAAACTCAGCGACTAAACAAACAAAGAAGTGTTATTAGTTTGTTTCCTTCTAAAAAGTTCAACGACTAGGTTCCATTCAGCAAGTGCAAATGGCTAGTTTACACGAATTTCATTATTCACTAACCTTCTGCTAGCCGTGCTCTTTTTTTTTTTTTTCCCTGAGAAAAACATTTTAACCCAAAACTTGACTACAACATTAAGTACAATCTAAATTATCTGCAGCAAAAACTCCTCCGCAAAGTTTCAAACCCATAGTTGTCTCATCTAATGTCGCGGTTTAGCCTGGCTGCTCGCCAGGTGCCCACTAAAGCTGTTCTACCACTTCCCCTCCTCAACTGGACAGGGGAGAAACAATACGACAAAAAGCTCTGGGTTGAGATAGGAACAGGGAGAGATCACTGACCAGTTACCGTCACGGGAAAAACAGCTTGACTTGGGAAATTAGTTTAATTTATCACCAGAGGAATAAGAGCGGGATAATGAGAAATAAAATCAAATCTTAAGAACATCTTCCCTTCTTTCCAGGCTCTACTTTACTCCCATATTCTCTACCTCCTCCCCCCGAGCAGCACAGGGGGACAGGGAATGGGGGTTGCAGTTAGTTCATCACATGTTTTCTCTGACACCCCTTCCTCCTCACTCTCTTCCCCTGCTCCAGTGTGGGGTCCCTCCCACAGGAGACAGTGCTACACAAACTTCTCCAGTGTGCATCCTTCCCACAGGGTGCAGTCTTTCAGGAACAGTCTGCTCCAGCGTGGGTTGCCTGCAGGGTCACAAGTCCTGCCAGCAAATCTGCTCCGGTGTAGGCTCCTCTCTCCATGGGTTCACAGGTCCTGGCAGGAGCCTGCTCCAGCATGGACTTCCCAAGGGTCACAGCCTGTTTCAGGGCATCCACCTGCTCCAGCGTGGGGTCCTCCCAAGGCTGCAGATGAATATCTGCACCACTGTGGACCTCAATGGTCTGCATGGGGACAGCCTACTTCACCATGGTGTTCTTCATGGGCTGCAGGGGAATCTCTGCTCTGGTACCTGGAGCACCTCCTTCCCCTCCTTCTTCACTGACCTTGGTGTCTGCAGAGTTGTTCCTCTCACATCTTCTCACTCCTCTCTCTGGCTGCAAAATGCTCTCACTCAGGTTTTTTTTTTTCTCTTTCTTAACTATGTTATCACAGAGGGGTTACCGCCATCACTGATGGGCTCAGCCTTGGCCAGAAACAGGTCCATCTTGTAGCTGGCTGGCATTAGCTCTATTGGACATAGGGGAAGCCTCTAGCAGCTTCTTACAGAAGCCATCCCTGTAGCCCCCCAGCTACCAAAAACTTGCCATGCAAACCCACTATATATAGAAACGGGATTTTTTGGTACAAGGAAGGAAGTAGTTCTGTGGCTCTCCAAGAGCAATTACATACAGTCTAATATTGATAAACATACAACCATTAAAGGATTAAATTAAGTAAGTGTTTTGTGAGTTTTCCTTAGCATGACTGCATGGGGGACTAGATGATCTCCAGAGGTCCCTTCCAAGCCCTACCATTCTGAGTGATTCTATGATTTGACAGCAGACTTTTTGTCGTGATTTCTCTGGCCTACATGTCTGTCCAGAATTGTATTCAAAGAACAAATACAGATGAAACACCCTGGGCAGAGATTTTTAATCCTTTATATAGACCAAGTTATAGTTGTTTGATAAGTTAATTCCCATCTTATATCCGGTACATTCTATGAGAAATGAACTACTTGTATGATTTAAATTATTTTAGCTACAATAAAAGAAAAACCAGTGAATCTAGAAAGCTTCATATCAACACATACAAAAAGCTAATATGTAGAAATGACATACTAAAAGATGTCTAACTTCTTAGTCAGAGTTTATACTAATCAGTTTTCTTCACTTAGAAGTGAAAAAAAAAAGGTAATTGCATAAATTTTAGAATCCTGGGCCTATAAAGGAAAAGGTGTGATGAATAGAGAAGTGCATTATTTTAATGGTGAGTTTAAGATACCAGTAAGAATCTACAGAACCTTTTTCATAAATTTCATGAATTCCACAGTGCAGTCCATGTGACAGCAAACTTTGCAAGTGGAATCTGTGATTGTCCTTAAAGGCAGACATGTTGAGGGTACAACTGGTGAACATGATAGAAAATAGGGCAAAATCACAGACTACTTGCACAGAGGTTCAGAAACTAAGACTTCAGTTTCAAAATAGCTTCGAAATAGCTGGATAGATACTTCTTCACCGTCCAAGCAAAATTAATCTGAAAGCAGCACAAATGCTGATACTCAGACACGATATTTCCCTGAGAAATCTCTGTATTTGTTAAATGGTATATGGAATACACAATTTATATGCCACCTGGAATGCTAATATTTCTCAGAAAATCTAAAGCCTTATCTCTCTGCTACTGAGATATTTCATTTCAAGCAGCATTTGCTTCATCTTTCTGATCCATATATTTTCACCTTCAGTTATGGCAGGTTTTGAAATTGCGTTAGATTGCCCAGTAGTTCCCAGAGAGGGTTTTCTGTCAGAACCCCAGGATAAATGAAAATGTGGCCCTTGTATTAAAGTATCTTCATAAATGAAGGAGACAAAATAAATCTCATTGCACCAATAAATAAATAAATATGAAACCCATCCTGTAAAAGACAATTAAATAAAATCACTGTCATATTGGATAGAAAACTGTGTAAAGAAATTCCATTGCAAAAGTTAAACATAAAGAACATAGCAAATGAGCTTTTTCATAGAAGATTTCTACAGTGGACCATGGAAACACTTATTATTTGCTTAATTCTCGATGTTGATGAAGGGATGGCTTTTTTCCCCCATTGTCTAAACTCTGAGGTAGTGATAAATATTTTTGATTATCTCAAAAAAATATCAGGTCTCCAGTGGCCTTTACTAAGCATATAATAACTACTCAATATAACTTCTGCCTCTGACTAATTCTGTGTTTTGTATTCTTCACTGGTCATTATTGTTCTAAACCACAAGTCTCTGCCCCAGTATTAAGGGAAACCTTATGTGCTTGGGCGCTGGTTTGCATGCGCTGGGTGGGGTGTTCTCACAATCTCTCCCAGTCTGCAGGGATCAGCATTTCTGTTCAGTTCTGTAAGCCATCAAGACTGTATGATCTGTTCTCCAAATCAATACGCAATGAAAACCACCCTCTTCAGATTGTATTGTTTCTAAATACAGAACTAAAACTTCCACAAGTAAAATTTACTTAAGAACTTGATCCCCTACTCCTATTACGATATCACTTGCTTCCCCTCCGGAACACATATTTTTAGGAGGAAATTTGCCTGGATAGTGCAAGATCGATTTACTTATTTCTAGAGGCAGAGCTGTTTGTTATTTAGAGAAGTAGCCATAATCAAAGTGGAAGAGTTTCATCCTTTGGATGAAAAAATACTACTATTGAATAGTTTATTTTGACAGATATGATGACTACAACCACATTAAGAAAACTGCTAAGTGGTACTGCATATATTAAGCTGCTATTGGCAGTGGCTTAAATCTAAGACAAGAACAGTCCTGACTCTACCTCTGTTGTTAGATGCCTTTACTGATAGGACATTTTACACTGAACAGGCTGTGATAATTTCAGGAATGAGTGTAAACACTTTTTCTCCAATCTAGCCATAAAAATGCCATTCACTTGCATAATTACTGGCCTCTCAATGAAGCTGTTTTATTCTAATACAGCAGTCAAATATAAAACATGGGCCACCAGGAGTATCTATGTGAGACTAAATGTGAGTGGCAATTGGAGAGTGATAGCACAGCTGTTGAAGAGGGCTCCTTGTTTCTTTGAAATGTAAATGTAATGTAGAATGTTGATTACATTACAATTACAAAAAGAGGACAAGTGATAATCCTAGCATTTGGCTTTTAGTGTTTCATTGAAGGAGTCCCTTTTCCCGCTGGAAAGCATATGATGCTTCAGTGTGTGTAGGAACATGTTCTGTGGGTGACAAATGACTCAAGCAGTATGAAGATTTCTATCACAGCTACCTATACATTTACACAGGCACAAACACACACATGTACACACATGCACACACACACAAAGAAGTTCTACATTCCTTAGCAGTAGAGATGACAGTAACAATCTGTTTAAATTTATCAGTAAAGCTAACCAAGTATCCCATGACCTGATTGGGAAGGTTATGTTCAAAGAATTCTTTCATCTCTAGCAAGAGCATTTTTTTTTTTCAAATTTTCCCTGAGTCTGGTAGTATTGAAATCCATTCAAGGGCACTAGAGAAAACAGGTAAGAAATTAATTTGGTGGAATAGATGCATCTAAATGACATCTGGATGACTGCTTTTCATCACCTCATCTTATCTCTACCACTGTGAAACAGTTCACATAGCTGAATTACTAATGAAAGTAAATCTGTAAAGACCAGTGCCTGTGTATGTGCCTCTAAGAAACACTATACAGATAGGGCTAAGACATATGTTGTTGCCTACCTTCAAAACATGTGCATAATACTCGAATAATTTGATTTGGGTGTCTTTTACTACAGTAGAGTTTCTGAAAGCAAGCTCATACACTATTTATGAGTATATATAGCAGTTATTGACACAGTAGATAGGCAATACTAAAATGATATAAGGCTAAGCATAAATTTCTTCAACTCTCTGAAAAAGTCACTTGAGGAATGCTTGCTGGTGACTGATGGCTGATGAGTCAGCAGGGAAGTGTTGGCTTCCATCACTCATTGGAAAGGGCTGACCTTCAAAACCTGAGCTAACCCTCCAACTGTCCTTTTTTTTTTCCTCATGATTTTATACCTTTTCCTCTCTCTGCTTTTTCCTGAGCTTCTGGCTTACTAATACTAGTTTAATAGTCACTTCTCTTTATTTTTTGTTTCCTTCTTTCACTTCGCTTTAGCTTATGAATTCACTTGCAGTGCAACAACATTTCCTTCTTCAGGAATCCCGAGACAAAGTCACCTAGCTGGGCTTCACCAAACTGCGCCTTGCTCATGGACAGCTGAAACCCTGGGTTGGCAGCCGCCACAGGGAGCAGCCAGGCTTTGGCTAGCACCCATGTTTGTTCTGGTGCTGATGAGAGACAGCAGCTTCAAGAAACACACAAAGTTGAAAATTATTAACACAAATACTGCATATTCACCTACGTACTTTTGTTATAGTTGGAAGATATCTGGAGGCTACTGGGTGGGTACTTTTGTACATCTACCATGCTTCAGCTATAAAAAAGACTGGAAAACTACCAACTGCGATAAACTATAATATGATCAACCTCTACCTGCAGGAACGAAAAAGTGATATGACTTCTGTGAAAACTGCTAGCCTGTTAGAAGCAGGTGTCTAAAAATGTTAATCTACTGTAATGGTGAACAAGGTAGATGATACAAGATTAACATGCAGTACAAATTTTACCTCTCTATCAGACATATTAATTTCATGTATAAACAAGGGTTACATGATGCACTTGTGTTTCATTCCTGCACTGCAGCAAAGGTTAAGTTGCAGTTACCAGGAAGACAGGAAAGGAAAGTCTGCTGGTTCCATGAATCACTTAAAGGATAAAAATACATGCTTTAAAAAGTACATATGGTTTTCAGATGACAGAAATGTCCAGGAAAAAGGCTTAATGGTATAAGTGAGACAGCACCAGCTGCATCGGAGCCCTGTAGCTAGAAAGTAACATTTGGAACAGCATAATTTATAAAGAAAAAAATGTCATGAACACTTGACAGATTTTCTGTCACTGTACATAAAGATATAGAGCAATACTGAAATATAAGTGCATTAACTTGTCCTGGAATACTATATTGTGGATAGGAAGGGATTCTGAAATAGAGGATTATAATTACAGAATATTTGTTTGACATGGTGTACACTGTACTTTGTGTCAGTTTTTGCATTGCTACTAATTTCAACTAAAGTCTGTAGAGAGTGGCTTTCTGAAGGTGAGGCACTGATGCCATTGAGGGGCTTATTTCTTTGGGCCCATTTCTACGGACATAATGTGCCTGAGCAGATAAGGTTTGGGATTCAAGTATTTCGTCTTCTTAAAGCAGAGATACACTACCAACAGAAATGGCAAACTTCCATAACTCCAGAGATGTCTACAGGAGAAGTGTAACTATGGCCCCATTGCTCAAGGGGAACAATCTGAACAGCATGTACTTTAGAATAGCCAAATACAAAATCAAACATCCACAGGCAAAGACTGGACATACTCTTGCATGAGCAGATGCAGCACTTGAGAAACAAAAACAAAAAGATATAGGAATTCTGAAGGATCTATGTCCCCAGTGCCCGAGAGACTTATTGCAACTGCTGGATATATGAAGATGAAACAGCCAAGAAGCTATGGGTACCTATACTGCATTTCTGCAGCATGTGGCACTGTTGGAGCCATTGCTAGAAGACTTTTCTCTTATGCTTTCAGCACTGCAGAATGGATATTAGAAAAACAAAGAGGTTTTCAAGATACATACAAGGATTATTTGAAGACCGGACAATTTGCTTACCGATTCCATTCTATTTTACCTGTATGCAAAGGAACAACAAGATGAAGCTGCTAGAAGTTAAAGTTAAGCAAATCCAGGTTAGAAACAGAAGTCATTATCAATCAGCGTAACTTCTCCAGGAGTATGATCATTCATCTGACGTATGAAATCTTGAAATAGCATTTAGATTCACCCGACCTACTACCTCAATAACTGAAGTACCTAATTTCGGAGTTTTTATAGTAAGTACAGAGGAATAATCATCTTTGAGGGACTACTGAAATGTTAGAAAGCCTGAATCACTGAAGGTTTTTCCTGATTCATCATGAATTACTGAATTTGGAACCTTAGATGCTTAAAACTCAGTGAGATAAATCAGGGTTTCACTATCACCAGTTAAATTGAACAACTAACTGAACACAGTAAACAGGAAACAGTGAAAACAAGGGGGAAATCAGGAAGAAAATGAGCATGAAAGAAAATCAGACAGAAAGGGAGAAGAAATACATTTTTAGAAAACAAACAGACACCACCACCTTGTCAAAAAACTTGTCTCAGGGATAATGATACTGGTGATTGCTCTTGAGAGTCAGTGTAGCTGGGAATGGAAAGCTATTAAATGGATGCAATAATGGATATTTAGGTAAACAAGTAACCTGAAATGCATCATTTAATAAAAAGCAGTAGAGATGATTACTTTTCTGCAGATATGTGAAAACCCATTTTTACTAACTTTGAACTAAAGGTAGCCTGTAAGATGCCGATTGATTTCAATGCGAGTGAGTAATAATGGAGTAAATGACTGCTCATTTTAACTAAGGCTGTCAAAATAAGGTTCTGAACAAGTTAAAAGATCAGATGAATGACAGAACCCAGAGTCTGCAGCAGAAAATACAGCCTGGGGATCAGAGAAGAAGAAAAGGTATGTTAAAGAAAATGAAAAGCAAGCAAAGAAAATGTAATCTTCCAAAACTGTGGCTGATGCTGAACTTTGACACTACAATAAAGTTGATGTTATTTTTACTCGGTAAAGGTAGAAGCAAAATGGAGATAGGATCTATTTAGAGTTCATTCACAGATGTTCTGGACATTAGTCTCAGTAGCACAGATTTGAAAGCCTAAAGCTAACAATTCCTCCAGCATTGATATTCTGTCACTGGAGAGGTGGTCTCTCAAAAGCAAAATGAAACTCTCAGTTCTACAGCTACAACTTCTACTTCTCCAACTACAGCAGTGAAAGTGAATTAAGTAGAGAACCAAATCTAATGGACATGACAATAAAATATCAGAAATCTAAAAGAAAGATCAAGAAATACATGTACTGCACTGCACAGTAAGAAGAAAAAAATAGGCAGAAGGGAGATCACATGCTTACAGTGCTAGAAGATAGACAAACTCTTCCAAGAGACATAAAGCATGTTGTAAACCCCATGCCATTTCAATTATGTAAATCCTTGAAAATAAGCAACTTTAAGAAAGTATTTATCTAGCTGTGGAGGTGATGATAATGATGGATAGCAATGAGGAGTGACAGACTTGGGTATTTCATCAACATTTCGTCTCCAGTCTTAAAGACGTGCTCAGCTGACCTGAAAAGTAATTAAGGGTTTCTGCACTACTAAGTATGTACATATTTGTGCAACTGTGAGGAGGATGCCGTGTATGTAAATTCAAATACAAAATCGATAAAACCAGTTGGCATATAATCAATATTTCTATCAGTGTAGTTACCTTAGTAGAATTTGCTAAGTTAGAACTAGATGCTACATACCACCTAGAGTGCTCCCTCAGTAAGGCTGCAGATGACACCAAGTTAGGTAGGAGTGTCGATCTGCTTGAGGGTAAGAAGGCTCTGCAGAGGGATCTGGACAGGCTGGATCGATGGGCCAAGGCCAACTGTATGAGGTTCAACAAGGCCAAGTGCCAGGTCCTGCACTTGGGTCACAACAACCCCATGCAACGCTGCAGGCTTGGGGAGGAGTGGCTGGAAAGCTGCCCGGCAGAAAAGGACCTTGGGGTGTTGGTCGATAGCCAGCTGAACATGAGCCAGCAGTGTGCCCAGGTGGCCAAGAAGGCCAACAGCATCCTGGCTTCTATCAGGAATAGTGTGGCCTGCAGGAGTAGAGAGGTGATCGTGCTGCTGTATTTGGCACTGGTGAGGCCGCACCTGGAGTACTGTGTTCAGTTTTGGGCCCCTCACTACAAGAAGGACATTGAGGTGCTGTAGAGTGTCCAGAGAAGGGCAACAAAGCTGGTGAGGTGTCTGGATAACAAGTCTTATGAGAAGTGGTTGAGGGACCTGGGGCTGCTTAGTCTGGAGAATAGGCTGAGGGGGGACCTTATTGCTCTCTACAGCTGCCTGAAAGGAGTCAGGCAGGTGTTGGTCTCTTCTCCCAGGTAACTAGTGATAGGACGAGAGGCAATGGTCTCAAGTTGTGTCAGGTGAGATTTAGACTGGGTATGAGGAAAAATTTCTTTCCTGAAAGAGTGGTCAGGCATTGCAACATGCTGCCCAGGGAGGTGGTTGAGTCACCATCCCTGGAGGTGTTTAAAAAACGTGTAGATGTGTCACTTCAGGACACGGTTTAGTAGGCATAGTGGTGTTGGGTGGATGGTTGGACTGATTGGACTTGATGACCTTAGAGGTCTTTTCCAACCTATGATTCTATGATTGTGTGATCTCCACAAAGTTGCACTTGAGAGACATCGTACGGATTTAGCTGATGCCATACCTCAGAGTGTATTATATCCATGTACACTACCGCAAAATACTCAGTGGTAGCCTGGACCTCCCATGTGACTGACCTTTTTTCCCCATTTGTTCTCGTAGAAGTTTTATTGGTTGCTACAGGGCCTAATTCTCCATCTTCTATCAAATAAGGAATAATTAGGCTTGCACAGCCATAGAGACAAGCTTTGAAATGTCACAACAAACATACACAATCTGATACATGATTCTTACAACGTGTTCACTTGCAATGCACAGTTGCAGATTCAGGGAACTGCCTCCACAGTCATGGGAGGATGTTTGATGGTACATTGCAGCTCTCTTGCTGCTGACGATACTGACCTGCAGTTTGTTTTGCTTTTTTTGAGCTGTTTCCACATTGACTCATTACAGCTATGGAGGAGAAGCTTTGCACCCTCTAATTATTACTTTTAGAAAGTTAGTGACATGAAGGCTTCAGGGAAAGCTGCAAGACTTATATGTGCAAGCAAGCCGAGCACATTAGATTCTTGCACAAAGTCTTTTTTTCAGTACAGGCTTTCTATTGATGGCAGGTATTGGGATGCCTCAGGGTCATCCAGTTTAATTTGTGTTCGTATGCTGTCCCGTGTGTAAATCAAGCATGGCTATAATGCAGTGTTTTTTGGGATGGGGATGGAAAAAACTGTAGTTGCAATTACTGGGGCTGACACACAGGTCAGGCGAGTGAGTGGGCGTCTCTGCTGCTTTCCCTTGCCCATGGTCTTAAGGCATCTAAGTTGTCCACATTTCCCAGGACATTTATTTATGCTAGAGTTTCTCAGTGTTATTAAGAGAAGTAAGTTAGTACAGATTTTCTGTTTAACAAACGTTATCAGCTGTTAATTTACTTTTTTTTTGCTCATCTTCTGCTACAATAGTAGAGGGGAAATACTTTAATTTTTATCCACGGGAGCTGCAGGCTCTCCCCATGATCCCCACAGGCCCCTCTGATGAGGTTTGCCACAGGTCATGCCTTGGCAGCCAGGGCTGTCCTTTCAAAACTGACAGAAAACCCTAATTCATCTTTATTTAGCAACTAACCAAGGGCCATCTTGTACAGTATTGATTTCCACGTAGTCAAAATGAGCATTCTGTGTCCTTGAGACGCAGTTCAGAAATTCAGGTGGAGAAAGGAGTGAGGAGGAGAGAGGCAGCATGTCTGCAGCCCTGCCCTCCCTGAGCTTGGGCACTCGCTGTTGTTCACCAGCAGCGTGGAAAACAAACACTCCAGTTACTTTGTGCTTGCGATTAAATAATTTGAAGTAGGCATAAACTTAAAGATGGTTAAGTAACAAGGAAGCCGGTAAAATCACAGTGTAAAATATGAAATTATTTTGTAGAGTGCTGTAGCATGTACCTCTGAGCATGTGAATTTAGATTTGCAACGGATATACCCATACAGACAACACAGATGAGCATATTTATCAACATACACACGGAGTGCTTCTCAGTCAGATGCATCCATAAGATTTCATTAACTTAAGAAGATCTTATTGCAATTATACCATGTTCATCAGGGTAGAAAGAAAAAAATAAATGTTCATATTTGTTTAACTGTTTGAATGTAGAGTGCCAGTTAGTTTGCTGGTACAGATTTTCAAAGATAACAATTAACATTCTAGGTAACTTTTCCTTTTATTTGTTTTAGAATTTTATCATTTGGGGCTGGAAAACAAGTAATTTCATGCTTCAGATATGCCAGTATATTGAGACTTTTTACCCTCTCCTCACAGAGGGAAATGTGCTGTTATTATCAGACATGGTGCTCCGAATGTGCACTCAGAGTGTATTCCTGCTAATTTACGAGAACTTCCCTGATATCACTAGTTTTTTACTTTAAAACCTGTGATTTTTTCATTCCTGCTGAAGATGACTGATAGTGTTAGAATGATGGCAAATGTCTCACATGAAATTATTTCTTTTTTGTAAACAGCAGCATTAGTTTACCCATATTTACCATATGTTTGATATGATACCACTGGCAATCCATATGAAAAGAAAAACCACAGCCTTTGCCTGCCCACTCATAATGATTTGCTTCTGCAGAATGATTAGCAGCATTTTAGCTCCTGGAACAATAAACTTGAAGGTCAGACTAGATGTATTTTCCATTTACAGTAATAGAACAGAATATTTTTATAGAGAAAAGGAAAACAGCCTTTTCTACAAGGAAATAAAATCACTCTTCTTTGAGTACATTTTCCCTTAGCCACTGATTTTGTCTGAATCATGTTTCTTCCAAAATTTCAAATACAATTTCCCTTTCAAACTGTCAAAAATAATAGGAGTAAGAATATACAGATGTCAACAATGTACAACCCACCTGTTAGCTGACATCTGTGGCATCACGCCATTTTATTGCTTGCTGTGAAAAAAAAGGCTATTAGGCAACATCACATTCCCTGACACTAAAAGTGAGGAAGAAAGAAAAAAACAAAGTTCTTAATTTCTTTCTGTGTTTACACATATATGTGTGTGTGTGTATATAGTATGTATATAAATATATATAACTTGAGGAGTGGATGGGAAAGTGCAAGGGATTCCCCCTCTTCCAAACTAAAAGAACATTTCATGAAACAAGGGTCTGTGGAATAAAGGAATTGTAGTAAGCGTGGGGAGTCTGGTGCGATGCATTGGATCAAGTGTAGCTGGCAGATTGGTGGAAGCACAAACAAACAAACAGTTGGTTACACTGACATTCTTTCTCTAATGTGACTATTTTGTCTGCCTGTTCATATTTGGCTGTGTAATGCTCAGATCACAGCAATGACTGATCAGGAAGATGTGTCCTGTGTAGGCAAGAGCAAAAGTCTTCATTTCATGTAAATTTAGGCATGTTTTTAACACAGTGGTTTGCACTACATTTCTAAAAAAAGGGCTCCAAAGCTACAGTTGCAGTCTGCTAGTTCACTACATGAAAAGCAAGCGCCTGCATTTTTGCTGCTTTCATGATACATCACAAGTGACACGCCAAGGTGATGAGGACATTGTCGGTTTTGCCCTCCCCACAATTATTTGTGTAAAATACCAGTCAAGTTGCTAATACCTTGGATCTGTCATCATCAGCCATAAACCTAGAATTCAAACACACTGTCAGCAATGAGAAAGGTAACACTCACTGTCTTGACTGCAGATCTTGTAACCTCCTTGTGCTCCTGCATACCACAGACATCTGTAAGAAAGACTTGATATTATTGCTTCTTTCTCTCCTTCCTGCTTTTCTTAGAACATCAGTAAGGCTTTGGTATCAAAAGAGTATCTTCTACGGAACAGTCTTGTTTCAGATCATTCCTACATTACAAAAAGGGATAGCTATACTACCCGTTCCATACACTGTGAATTTATCCTGGTAAGGTGTATTTGACTGACAGATTTTTGTACAGATTTCCCTCAGTAAAACAAGTAATTCTGGCTTTTACAGAGTCTGATACAGCTTACTTTGAAAAGCAGCAGGCTGTGATGGAAGATCTAGTTGATCTCAGTCTCCATACTGCCACAGATCTAGATAAACCTAAAAGCAGTAGTGAGTATGGGCCTAAAGAGACCAATTATACTCATCAAGGCACCATGAGCTCAGCACCCGCAATGCTTCTTCACTCAGAAAAAAGGGATCAAAAGTCAAGGAGCCAAGGAAGATTCTATTATACTGGATGTACTAAATCTTCAAAGCCTTGCTTAACGGTAAGAAATCTGTAAGACAAGATATCAATTGTTCTACCTGTTCCTTTCCTTAGATGTTTCTGGAAAGCTGTCTTTGGACTGCCAGTTCAGTATTTCTTCTCTTACTTTGACAGGTTTTAACCAATGCTTCTGTTCTGGTTTTGGCTAAAACAGGATCAGTTCTCTTTTAGTGAATCTTCCTTACAGCTAAGTTCCCCTAAGTAACTGCATTTTTCTGAAGTTGGCTGCATATTTTACAGACACTGTCCACTCCAAAGCTGATAACACCTAATGTTTATAGTTACACTGAGCTAATAGTAGGAAAGGAATGCAGAAAAAGGCCCCTGTTTATACTTATTACTACAGCATCCAAGGTCACCGACAGATCTCTTAGGTCCCGCAAGTGAGGAGTCATAAAGGGTCGCACTTGCCAGGAGGGACAGACAGAAGAGGTGACCCGATATTGACCAACATGTTATGCCATGCTGTGCACGTCATACTCAGGTTAAAGCTAGGGGATCATGAGGATCTCGTTCCCTTTGTCCATGGCTGGCTTCTGAAGAGGACCCTGCTGCCTGTTCTGCCTGTGATCCTGATCCAGATTCTGATCCATGCATTCCTGAGTCCATTTCCTGTCTACTGCTGAGTCCAGTCTGGGATTTGCTGGTGCTGCCCGGCAGCTGTTGGTGGGATGCCATCGCCCCGGCACCCAACTCCAGGAAACTCAGTATCAATTTGTGTATTTTGTATTATTTCTTTTATTATTAATACTATTAGTACTATTAGAGTTAGTAATAAATTTATATTTAATCTGTAAGTCTCTCTCCCTTTTCCTCCTTTACCCTTCCTCTGGTGGGAGGGCGGGGGTTAACAGAGAGCATCTGCCACTTCATTTATTGCTGCTCTGTTCAAAATGGTGACAGCTTCTCATGGTCTTTTCTCTCAGAATCACTTTTAGTCATTTTTAAGTTTAGTCTTTGAAATTTCTCTGCTAGATTTGGAGCTAATGTCTTGATTTTGTTCCCATTTCCTATCTCCATTCAGGCTAGATGATGGAATATTTACTTCCAAGTTTAGGATACCCACTGAACCAAGGTTCTTCACCTGAAGCACACACCTGTGGAGTTCAGGCCATGCATCCCCTTCAACCCAGAAGAACACTGACTTTACCTCCTCACCTTTCTCTCCTAATGCTATGGGCCTGACTCTGGCCATTTTCTTGGATGACAGTTCAGTTCTGCCTTCCTTACTGAGAAGTCTTGATCTGCTTCGGGAGAGTGTTTTGTAAGGTAAAGTCAGAAGACCTTATAAAATCTTTGACCTAGCCAATGTGAGCTGTGGGCTTACGCCTGGATCTAGACTTTACTGACTTCAGCACAAAGCTACAGGTGAAAAGTGCAGTAAAACTCTGAGGTGTTTTTCAGCCTCTTGTCTTAGGATTGCAATCGGCAATTGCCCCAGCAAATAGTCAAAACCATGCAAGACCACCATATGGGCCAGATTTGCCAAGCCATTGAGATCTGTTTGGGCTATTTATGCTGTATAAAGTGAATTTGCAGAGCACTATGATGCATAGATTTAAAATTCAGAAAGATGCTGCAGTTTGAGTTCTGTAGAGTTGTGAACAAGATACTGCATTAAATAAACCAGTGGCCTAATCAACCTGGAAGCTCTTGTATCGCTTTTTGTTAAGAAATCTAACATATGGAAAAAAAAAACCTCTCTTTGCCTTTCTAGATCTTGTTAATAATTCTTCCCTTAAATCCATAGCTGGAAGAGGATCAATAGGTAAGGATATCGCTACACAGATGCTGTACAGTATGTAGGGTGAAGTGATTTTAGGGATAAAAGCTGCTCCTTGTTAGTGTTAGAGAACAATTGTGATCCTTTACCGCTATCATGGAAGTCATTAGACTAGCTATTTTACTAGTATTTGTACTCTTTTTCCTCACAGTCTTGCCAACTAACACAAGTTTTATCACTAGCTTTGCTGAGTGTTCAACACCTTCTACGCTCCCAGTAATGACAGTGGTACAAGTTCACACTTCAAGGTGTAAATTAATCACCTGCATTTAGAGACTGAGAGAGAATCAATAAAAAACCTGTAGCACTGCCTACTTCAACAAATTTCGTTCTAAATATGCTCCTGCTCATTTTTGCTGGTTATAATGAAAGTTTTCACTTAAAACTTGCAGCCTCTTCTTACCCCAGGCCTTGCCAGGACCCTGTGTGTGCTCCACTCCCTGGGGTGCAGCATGAGGACGAGGGCACGGGGCTGCCTGAGCCTGAGGCCAGCTCCGTCGCTGCCGGAGCCAGGCTTCTCATGTCTCCTCTGTGCTGACCCTGACCCTGACCCTGACCAGACTCACTGCCTGGCCTTTCTGGCCCGGCTTCAGAGCTGTCCTGTCGCTGCAGGCCAGCTGGGCTGTCACTGGGTGGATAATGTAATCGATGGCCTTGCTGGACTTGTCAATGCAAGACGAAAGACATGCTCGGACTGAGGCGTCAAGATCCGAAGAGTTAACAAAGGGAGCAATTGACTTGCGCTTATCTTATCAGACAGAAGTAAGGGGGGATAGCCCATCGCTGTACACCAAGTGATCTGTGGGGTGCCCCGGAGGCTGCTCAGTCAAAGATTGCTTCAGATAAAGCACAGATGGCCCTGGGAAGCGCATACCAAGATGCCCGCTCCATAGGCGTGTCACACTGCTGAGTCCTGCTTCTGATGACACAACATTCCATGCCAAGAGCCAATTGACATATAATAATTGACTCAGTCCCACCTCGCAAAAAGATTTTCAAACATATAAAAATTGGCACTTGATAACTCTCTTTGGGAGGAGGAGCCAAGCGAGAACTTCACCTGACAGATGGTTTGACGAGCCTGAGCCTCTCTTCCCCCCCGAAGAAGCGATACCTTTGTGGTAAGAGTCGTACCTTTGACTTTGTCAGACGTATTCCCGGGAACACATTGTTCACTAAAGTGCTAAACTTTTGTAGACCGTGCATTTACCAACAGCAATCTCGATTCTCTGATACCTGTCGCTTGAATAAATTACCTATTGTTTCAACTTTGCAAAACTGTTTCAGTGAAAGTCCTTGGAGGGGCTCTGGCAGGCAAGCTGAATCTGATCAGTGGCTACATGCTTAACCCTTTAGACATCAACCATTGACCAAGTCTGGGACTGGGAGTAGATCCAGTTGCATCTAGACTCCTCTCTGAGAGAGAGTTTAGAACACAAGAGGGTCTGCTCTGAACCTCATGACTCAATTGGAGGGCTCTCCTTTTGCCACTCATCAGCCTCCCTTACCCCTTTTAATGTGACACTGGGCTCTGCCTGACCCTGGTCGCCATCCCCAGGCCTGCTCTGACCTGACATGATGCTCAGGATACCGGCTCCTTCTGGCTGAGGTCAGGGCTCCTGCTAGCTGTGTTTCCTCTCTGGCCTCCCGCCCGGGCGGCGCTGGCCTTCTCCTCCGATCTGAAGAGGGTGGCAGTGCTATAGAAAGCCTCCATGTAAGCTTATGGAATTCAGGAACTACATTATAAAACCAGCAAGACTTTGTAAAGAAATGAAGCATCTGAAAAAGCTGTAGAGGACAGGGGATTAATTTCTAATAAGCTGATTTGGGTTTAATCTGAAAAAACGCCTTTATTTCACAAAATATTTTGAAGTGCAACAGTTACAGGGCATGTACCAGTGTTATGCAAAGTGACAAAATAATAGAAATTATAAGGTTAACTAATTAATGCACATGAATCAACAATTTTAAAGTCAGGATGGGTTCAGTTCGTGCTATATCTGCAGCTAACTCATCTTTGTTCCATTTTTCCTGGGAAGCTACAAGAAAAGGTAACAAACCGCCAGCATTCAAATGGGGCCTTTTTTTGCTTCTGTTTTTGAAACATTATTTTTCCTTTCCATCAGTATTATTCAAATGGATAAGAAGTACTGTCTTTGCAATACCTCTACGATCTGTTGGAGTATTACAGTTCCTGTGCTAAAGATGAAGCAGTGAAACACAGAAATCTACCTAAGACTCCATAGAATCCTGGGTTTATTGGTGATGTTATAAAGTTTAGTCTGCTCTTGGAATCTGTCTCAATCTCCCTCTGGAGGAGTCCATCTCTCTACAGTGATCAAAATTCCTGGTGGTTCGCTCGGAAGGAGCTGAATCCCAGGTCGCCAGGATGGAGCACTGCGCTTTCAGCTAATGTGATCTGTGTAGGGTTCTCTGGCCTGAGGAAACTGGCAAACCCCGCTTTTCCCTGAGCGGTCAGCACGGTTCAGGGGGCTGCATGGGCCAGCTGGTCCCATCCCAGACCCAGCCAGGAGCAGGCTGCCGGGCTCACCAGGGCCGCCCCAGCCCCAGGCATCGGGCACCTGCCTGAGCACGGGGATGCACCGAGACCAGGCCGGGATATCAGCCCGCAGCTGGGCGTGAACAGGAAAATCAGTTTGAGTTCACACTCAAAAGATATTGGTTTGGGTTTTTTTCTTTCTCAAGCCTTATATGATATAAGATCTTTTCCTAGGGTTATTTTTAAATATGATCTGCTTGAATGCAATATGCTCGGTCCCTGGGTGGGAAATATGCTTCATTTAAGTCAACAGCAATCTGTACTGCTGATTAAAAAGCAAGTGCTGTTGGACTTCACAGGGAGTCTCATCCATCTTGTCTTAGCTAAGAAGTTGGTGGAGAAAATGGTGGTGAGAGGAGGGGAAGAATGGTGGACTGCGTTCCATGAAACACTGAACAACAACAGCAACAAAAACAAACAATGACTTATCTGTACTTGAAAGTTCTATCAGTGTGGAAACCTGCCTCAGAAAAGAGAATCTCAAACTGTTTGATGATTGCATATCCTGAGAATTCAAATGAACTTTGTACTCGATGCCAGTTTCATAAAAGAATGAAGTCTCCAGCAAGGCACAGATGGTATTTCTGAATGAACAGATGATTATGCCAAGAGAATATTATGCTTGGAAACACATTTTATTGATATATGAGTAAAGCTGTTAGAAGGACAGCTATGGAAAGAGGACCTGGCTCTTTACGGAACACCTGAATACACTAAGAAATCAAGCAGTGGCTAAAGGTTTAGCATATACTTCAGTGCTACTTACTGGGAATTAATTGCAAAACTATCCAGAACTCCTAAAGATTAAAATGGTACCATAATTAATTAGAACCACAGGAAGATGTGTGTACAACAACAATTAGATAGTAATGTGTATTTACCTAAACTGAAAAGAGATTATGCACTAGCTATTGGATTTCCAAACAGCACCAGTGTGGAGAGCTTAGAAGAGGGGCCAGATGCCACATTGATTCTGAGTTTAAATTTATTTCAGCGAAGAAAAAAAAAGTTATGCCCATTGATGTTTACAGACTCACAAACCCAAACATATGCCCCTTGTTGTGCTATAAGTTAATGTGTTTACAGTGGTTAAATGCATTGACTCAATTAATAGAGTTAATTCTGATTACACCTGTGTCATCCACAGCCCAGGTGGGTTCATTGACTTGAGTGCAAATGCTGTGATTGTAAACCAAGGATCTGATGTGACGAGAGTTGAGAAAAAGGGTGCATGACCTTTTGCATTACTGGGTTTGAAAATGTTGACTTCATACTTGATATGACTATTTCTAAGCAAAGGCTAGAAACAACAGATTTGGATTCCGCACTGGTTTTAAATTCAAAGAAGCTCCTTTTAGGTCAATCAGCTCTTTCTGGTGACTTGAAAATGGTTTATGTAAGGGAAGAAATATATCACATGAGATTTTTCTCAGGGGTGAAAGATATTCAGCAGTATATTTTGCAGGGCCACATCACAGGTGTCAGCCTCAGATTTTTCCATACACTTTCTTGAGCATAGAGAGCAAGCCTTGGAGGCAAATGACCCTAGTGAAATAGTACAATCTCTGTAGCTTGAAGAAAACTATATCCATCACCAGCACGACGGCAAGAATAACACATATCCCTCAAAGAACATTTATCCTGATGTCAGTGATGAAAATATATGAGGGATTACCCAAGCTATTTAAAAACTGCTCGTGTTCAGTTACAAAATTATTAATGAAACTAGGAATAACCAAAGGATTTGGATTGGGGGGGGAGAAAAAAAAAAAAAAAGAAATACATAGTCTTTTAGGTTTCTTATCCAAAGTGAGACAAATGAAAATTTTAGTAAGGGAACAATTAGAAGGAAAAGGTTACAGGAATCCCTTCCCCTGACATGCTCTCCTGCTGCTGTAATTGAGGTTTTTGTGTTATTACATGGAATCCATCGGTCAGATTCCAACTTCATTTTTGCATTGATGCAAGTTGATTTCAATGCCAATAAAGTCATATTAGTGCAAGGCAGTGAGACATCATCCACAAACCCATTTGTATGTGTGAGATGAATACATTAGCTTCTCAGCAGATGGCTGTGAATTCTTCCAGACAGAGCATGTCTCTGGCTTTCAAGAACCATTTATCAGAAGGAACACTGAATTGTCTTCAGTTCTGCAGCAATGACTCCAGGGGAGCAAGTGCTAAATGGTTTAAAGATAAGAGGCAATTGTACTGCAAGCCGTTGTCAGCTCCAAGTACAGTGCCCCTTGGTCTATGCATCACATCAGTTGGGACTTCATGGGCACCTGTTACTTGTTGCTTTGTGATGGCAGAGATATGTCTCTTTACATATTCCTTTACAAAACATTCTTCTTTTAGTCAGTGGAGGAAAAGAGGTTGTGTAAATTACATTTTGAATATCCAGAATTATTCAGTATCGTTATTTCATATGTTACTTTTGTGATTCTGCTAATTTGAAGTGAGATGTGGCCAGCAGAACTTAAGAAAAATGAGATGTACATAATGTAAACAATATTTCCTAGTTTTCTAAATAGAACTTTTTAATGGAGGATACAGAAACCTGTTTCGTAAGAGGTTATTAGAGTTCAGCTAAAGACATTCTGTATAACATTGATGAAATAACAGGATTACCATCTGGCGTTTTAGAACACCTCCCATTGAACAATGTCAATGCAATGTGCAGACCTAAACTCATGAGGCCTCGCAGCAGCCTAGTGATGTAGACAGATTTACGTAGTGGGCTACATTTCTCGCACTGATGTAGGATGAAGGCACACAGCACATGGGGAGATGAGTGCTGAAGTTCAGGGAACAAATAGAAATATTCTTACTGTGGATTTTCATGGAGTCAGAACAGGAGTTTCTAAGGGACTGATAAAATGCCATATTTTAATTTTTAGAGATGCCATAGCAGACACCGTATGTGTGGAACATATAATGAGCCATTAGAAAAATTGAAGTCTGTAAATATCTGGAGGGCACTGGCCATGTTTATTGGCTGTAATTTAGGGAACAGGAGACAGCTGCTATAGTACAAGGAGAAATGTCAGAATTTTTTAACCAATATATTATACACATAGAAGGGGTATGCCAAATCTGGAACAGACAAAAATTGCAACTTCCTTCCCTATTCCTTAACAGCACATCTACAGTACTCTGTCACACATTTCATATGTATTTGGTGAATACAACAGACATCATGCCATAATGTACTACAACTGTTAATAGTGCAAGTAACAGTTGTAGTTTATTTTTACTGTGTATAAATGTGTAGTTACACTTTACCAGGTGTAAATAACTTGGACAAAAATAATCTAAGAATGGCATTACCGGAGAAGGGTGCAGATCCTCATGCTCAGAAATGGGCATTGCTCTATTGGATGGAAATGTCAGGACAGTTGGCATTCAGCGAATGATGGACTGCCCAATCATTCCTGGTTTCTTTTTTACCTATGTGCCAGTGCAACTCCTCAGCGTCAGCTAATTTTGGTGACAATAGTAGAATTAGTGCTGATTTATTTGTGAATAAATAAATGGAAAATCAGATTTTTTTTCAAAATCAAATAATAGTACCGATTTCCTTTGTAGGCATATCTTAATGTTTGTATACATAATTTTATATGGATAATTGAGATATTGTTTTCTGATTTAAAAAAAAAAAGGATTTTTGCTGGCATAAAATGTTCACTAAGGTTTGGCTATAATGCTTCCAAAACCTAAAGTATGCCTCATGATTTCTATAGCTCCCATTGAATGTAACATGATCGGAATTTCAAACAGACACTAGAGTAAGCCAATATCATAAGTAAGTGAAAAATTCTACTAGTGCCAAGGACTAATAACCTAATGAAGCAACAGAAACAAGAGGCGAGGGTTCTTTCCACACAGAATTTTACAAGCACAATTGTTTTATGCAGAAAAGCATTTAATCAGTAGATGTCTAGCTATTTTAGTAGGCAAAGGTACAGAACCTAAGGCCAGATATTTTCTATATAAGAGCAAAGAAAAACCTACTCATTCATCTTCTGTCAATTCCTTTATCTCTGGTGGTCTGGAGGAAACGCAAAACAAACCTGCTTTGTTTTACACCACCTTATCAGAGAAATTGTGAGCAAAAGAGTCTGATCCTTCACCCAAAGGAATGAAAGTACACAGAACCATCCCACAGAAGAGAAAGAACAAATGAAAACTGTGTCTTCAGTTAGTGAAGAGGAGAGGCAGAAGAGTTCATATCCTCTGATAAACAACCTCTTCATTGTCAAAAATGAAGAAGATGAAGTTTTTGGACTATGTAGTTTCTGCTCTGTAAGAATGGAGTATATGTGAAAATGTACCTGAAATGTAATCTCCAGCGCAATGGAGAGCTGAGTTCATTACTTGCCATGCACATTTCTTGAACATTATCAGCAAAACCCTCAAATGTATCCTGGATATCCACTGGAGAATCCAGTGGATTCACTCCCGTGCAAGGAACAGGTTATCGAGGTTCTCAGATAATGCAGTGATTGTGGATTATTTTTATTTCTTTGATTTGTCTTTGTGCTTGAGGAGACTCTTTTTTTACCATGAACTGCCTTTTGTAAATATAACAAATGCTGCAGGTTATATAAAAGTAATGTAAGTGTATGAAGTTGTAACTTCTGCAGTCCACACTTACTGAAAAGAAAATTTTCATTCTGCACTTAGCTACACACAAATTTGGAAAACATAAGTAAGATATCCCACCAGGAGCTTTGTGCAATTTCTTCATAAGAGATTAATGATCTACTGAACAATCTGCCAACGTTTGTGATTAGCAAACTAACATCGCCCAAGAAAAGAAATACTTCAAAATATATACCACTAATATGTAATCCTGATGTAAAATTAAGGCTCTTGATGGGGATTAAATGACTAATTAGAAAGGATGGTTTGCGTAATTTGTCTGCTAGGCCAGGACTTTTGGCATGACAAATAATAAAGCAAAAGCACTGAGACACTGAGACAAAACTCACTGTTAACAGTTTGAGGTGTTCATCCTCTACAGAGGATCATGACCTGGTGATCTGGATGAGAAAGGGAAAAAAAAAACACGCAACAACTTTTGGCCCTTGATGGAAGGAGAACAATTTGACCTATTTGGACACAAAATTTATAGTATTGAAACACTGCTGGCAGGGTAACATGCTGAAAACATCAGGAAAAAATTCTGGAAAGGAACAGAACAATTTGGGTCCTGACCTAAAATGTTCTTTTTGTGTCTTAGCTTTGAATCAGTTGACCAGGTAGAAGAGATTGTGATCTCTTCTGCAGTAGAGCCAAAATATAATTACAGATGCATAACCAAAGTTAATCAGCCACAAAGCGTGCATCTGTAAGGAGCTGCTCAGAGTTTTTGATTGTTTAACAAAAAAATTCAGTGCAGCTGTGCTGAAACTCCATTACCTCCTATTTTCGTCTTCTAAAACTGTGTTTCTAAAAGAAGCCGTATGTTCATGTACATTTTGTTTGAAGAGTTAATAGGTTGAAAATACAATCTATTAAACTGTAACAGTTTTTACGTGTTCTGTACCTTACCAGATTGTGCTAATGGCCATATTACATTCTGCCTCGTATATGTGCTTCTTAAGAAAGTGAACTGGAATCTTTTTTCCTGTGAATCACCAGAAAACTGATTATCTGTTACAAACACAGTGGTTTTATTAGTACTCGTAAGTGATGTATATATGTCCATGTGCAATTTGACTTTTGCTTCTGGAATGAGGCATTGGCTGAAACATCCTTTCACTTGCAAGTGCCATATGTTTGTTAAGGAAATCCCTGAAAGACAATAGAAATACTATTGCGCTGCTTTTCAGAGTAGAGCAGCATCTTAAAGGATCTTGTTCCCAACAAGTCAAAGGAAGGAACAGCCCTGTAACTGTCACTCTTGCTTTCCCCTTCAGACACATCTGTGTTTGGAATTGTCAAGTCATGATAAAATAATTCTACTGTGGAGTCGCCCCGCTGCAGCATTTCTTCTTAATGCATTATACAATGGTCTCCACAGATGTATCCAAAACATCTTGATCTTGACACTGACAATATCACCTTCCACAGTATTTTGTCTGTCTGCAGCAACTCTGTCGAATGCAAACACATTTTCCACAACAGGCTGCCAGCACTCTCCAGTATGTCCACCCTTTATTACAGCAGATTTCAGCATCTGACTCTCCCTGTACAGCATGGCTTTCTAGAAACTTTGCTCCAGCTATTGAAATGTATATTGTCTGTAGCCGGAGAGGCTTCAAAGAGAAAGGCACTTTAGATGACCCTTGTAATTTTTTTACTTACTTATATATCTTTTCATAATTGCCAGTGAATAACTGATTAAGGGTCATACCAACACACGTATATCAAGAAAAGTGGTATTCTTCATTTGGAATTGTCAACTCATGATAAAATAATTCTTCAAATCCAGAATTATCTTCAGCCTGCTGTAAATTAAGCTGTATAGTAGTATGCATCGGTTCAGACCACTATTGCATGGAAAAGGTCTCTTTTCAGTTCTAGGAATTAGCTTCTTGTCTTTATTCATCTTAAGAGTAAAAACATATAGTTTTATTCCTGCGTGGGTGTTTGTAACTTTTTGTCTGCTGTTTTTCTGCCTTCTCACCTTTCTTTAAATGCTCTTTCATTTCCCACAGAAGGAAGATTCTATTCAAACCTCTCAATATAGGGGTTGTTGAAATCTTTTCCATAACTTGATTAGCTCAGTGATAAGAAAGATAAGAAAGTTTTCTAGAATCCCTCTTAGCTGGCTAAAGCTCAGAAGTCCTTGTGGCATCTTGGAAAAAAATCTATCTAATCAAAAGTATTGAGACAGCAAGAAGAGGAATTAGGTCTCAAGTTATGGCTGGTATGGACTGAAGGAAATAATAGATAACCCTATCTTCACTGAACCCATTTTCATTTGGACTAAAGTTTGCCTTGCTCACCATTCTGGCTGATAAACTCAGAAGTAATGAGCTACTATTTCAAATACCGTTGAAAGATGAGAATCATAGAATCATAGAATATCTCCAGCTGGAAGGGACCCATAAGGATCACCGAGTCTAAGCCCCTGCTCCTCACAGGACTACCTAAAACTAAACTATCTGACTAAGAGTGTTGTCCAGACACTCTTTGAACTCTGACAGTCTTGGTGCCATGACCACTTCCCTGGGGAACCTGTTTCAGTGACCGACCGCCCTCTCAGTGAAGAACATTTTCCTAATGTCCAGTCTGAACTTCCCTCGATGCAGCCTCTTTCCGTTTCCTCTTGTCCTATCGCTGGTCACCAGAGAGAAGATCAGCACCCCCCAGCTTCTCTGCCCCCCTTGAGGAAGGTGTATACTGCGACGAGGTCACCGCAGGTGAAGAGGTGACAGCATATTAGAGAGGTGAAGAACACAGAAATACAGAGTGATGGTAAATAGGCAAAGGTTGAATTTGCAGTGTAATTGCACACGCAAGGCAAGATGCTGTTTTCCTTGTGCTTGTTCCTGCTCTTAAATCTCCCCGTATATATTCCCCCCAAGCGAATACTCAATAAACAGTGTGCCAGATATCTAGGTATCTTAGGGGATAAAAGCAGTTATGCTCATAAGGTGAGATTGCTTTGAGTGCTGCCAATCATGTGACATGTAATGCATGCTGACCCCAGGTGACAGAAATTAAGGGCTCTACAGCCCTCTAGCTGTTCCTGGTAGATCCTCCACTGCTCATATTTTGTGTCCCTCTTTCTTCCCCTGGTGCTTCAGATTTATGCAACCTCTGACTGAAATTCTTGTCTCACACAGGGTGCCAACATCGATATGCTAGCGTCCAAAGACACTAAATAAACCCACATAAATGTGGGATGCTTAATACCATCTTATCTGGAGTAGAGATTTCTGCTCTGGTAAATTACCTTTATTTCTGGTTTATTGTCTCTGCAATGTCATGAAAGTGCTCCTCTATAAATAGAGTGTACTTAGAAGCAATGGCTATACGCTGTTGATTCACGAGTTCACTCTGTCGGAGAGGTCTACTTTCAGAAAAGCAATGTGTACTTCATTCTTTGCTTTATAAAAAGGATTATTTTCACTGAAAACTAATGTGTTTTACACAAGCAAGCCAGCTTCTGAGAGTGTGATTAAATTAATCAGAACGAGAGAAAAGGAGTCACGTTTTCCTTCTGTATGTCTATATAATTCCATGCAGTTTTCCTTTCAAAACATGGTGAAAGATATGTCAGGCTCAGTTTGGGTTAAATGGCACACAATTGTAGGTTTTCCCAGCCTTCGCTGAACACTGTGCTCTACAGGGACACTCTGCTACTTGAAACACCAGTATGAAGAATTGGTTCCAGTAATAATAATAGCTTACTACGTCATCTGTAGTTTGTGCACCATTTAATATGTTTCGGCAGACTCTTCTGTAAATCTTCAAATAAAGGAAGAGATAGAACCTCTGCCTTAGGATGGTCCCTGGCCTCTCTTTCTGCTTGTGTTTTTCAGTTGTTTAGGAGGGTGCCATACGTCTGCTAGTCATTTCCAGTTTTAGGATGATACTTAAGGTCCCTAGGTAAACAAGGAAAATAACGAAAAAAAGGGAGAGACAGACAACTGGGAACGTTATAAGAAAGCCCTTGTTAGTGTACAGGATATCTTCCACAAACAGCTATGCCAATTTCTTTCCATAAAACTTTGCTAAGGAAGTCTAAAGGGTCCAATTCTCTTTGTGTTGTGTTGTAAAAAGAGAGTTACTCCACCATATAAAGCGACGCAGCTTGTATAGTTAAGCGTAGGATTAGTCCCAAGGACTTTTGTCCCAAAAAAACCCAGCTGATAATACAACTGACAGCTTAATTCCTTCCAGATTTTTTTTTGCGTGAGCTGCCTAATGCATCTGTGCTTTCTAGCTTTTTTTCTTTTCAAAACTACAGATGACTTGTGGAAACGTAACAGGTTTTACAGGCTCAGTTGAAGTAACACCTATAGCATCCAAAGAAGGAAAAATGAAGTGAGGCAGTCAGTGGAACTGATGAAATCCAGGGGAGCCTAGCAATAATACGGGCCAGCTCTGTCAGCGCTGGCGAGTGCATCCCATCCAGTCCCATGGACTTGTGCGTGACCCGTTTGTCTAAATGCTCCATAAACTGATCCTCCTCTACTGAGCCTGTCTTCTTTGCCACAGCCCAGGGTATCAGAAATCTGTGCTAGAACCCCGGGTTTGTAGTGAGACCCTAAGAGATATCACCTTACCATGTCTTTTTCTGTAAAATGGAAATAACAATACTGAACAACTTTTCAAAACAGTTTGGATGCACATGTGAATGTTATATAGGAATGACTTTTATATTACTCTCTGTATGTATGAGTGAAAATGCTAGTAGAGATAAAATCGCGTGCGCTAATTAGTCATGGTATATTTTACTGCCTGCAAGTCTACTGCAGTCCTGTCTTCTCTCATCTGAACCATACTGTCAACACACTCCACACACCTCAAGGATCCTGTGGAGTGTAATCTATCAAGTGTAAGCGTTTAACAAATTGTCTCCTCTATACCTCACCTATGTTACCAGTGCATATTGTTATGTAAATGCAAAATGGAAATTGCACTTACATTTTTGCACTTGGGCATACTCCCATGAACTTACTCCTTTCTCATTTACGGTGAGAAAAGCATGACATTATTGTCACCCTAATGTAGTGTAGATATTACCCTGATGTTTGAGAAGACTGGCAGCATGTTATTTCCTTCAAAACTTTTCATAAATCCACGAGCAAATGCGCAGACTGGGATCTCCACAGTTAGCAGTTTCCCATACCTACATCCACAGCTAGCTGGTTTTAACCTGTGCTGAAACAGGATAATAGTCTGCTGCTAGCATTTCTCAACATCATTCCCTGGTTTCCTACAGTATTGCAGCCAAAGTGCTATAATTTTCACGTAAACTCAAGTAAGGTCTGTGAGAATGCAAATATTTGCAGCACAGCTCTGTGAAGCATCTATGCTAAGATCCTCAAAGGTAATTAAGCCTAACTGCAGTTTAGGTGAACCTCTAAGCCAGAGTGCGATGCCAGGCTTCCCACAAAACACAGACACCTCTAGTTTTTAAAAGAGGGTTCTTCAGAAATCAGATAATACAGGATGCTGCCTGTGATGTCTCTAAGAGGTATCCAGGAAGAATGTTGTTCTGACGTGACACCACCTAGAACAAGCAGAAGATATAGCATGTGGCTGTTTGAGCAAAGAACTCTGTTAGTCTTTTACTTCTTTTATTAGTGGTGATGAGTGGTCTCCAACATTAACGACTCACTGAATTGTTCAGCTGCAAAAATGTTACAAATCCAGGCCAGACTTTGTCAACGTATATTGTGCTGCCTAGAAAGGCAGAGGCTAATCAAAGCTGAAGGTTTATGGACTCCTTGATCATGAATGTGGAAAGAGAGGGGAACATCAACACTCCTAAGAAATCTTTGAATACAATGGATAGCCACCCCCTCTGCAGGTCTGAAGGCTGTATTTCTGTTGTCCTGCTAGAGGGCTTCTTCAATTAATATTTTATTTCACTGGAGGAGGCTGTGAAAGATCCTTTTATCCTAAAATATCATAAATTGTGTACTCTTTTAGGTGCTATGCCTTATTCAAGGGAAAAAAAGGAAAACTAAACACACCCCAGGACAAGCATGGTTATTGGGTGCGGGCTCATAATTTGCTAACTGTGCTTACCATAGAAAATTTCCTCACGATAATGGCCAACATAGCAAACTATGTTATCTCCTGCAGTGGCAGCACACCCAAGGTTACACAGAATCTACACCCAAATGAATGCTGAGGCTTCATCTAGTGAAGTGCCCCGTCCGAGGAAACTTTTTCAGAGCTCAGGCAAACCTGCGTGATCAAACCTGTATGATTCAGATCAGGGACCTGAAATCACATGCTAGGTCACTCCCCTAACCAAAGTATATAACACACTAAGCCAGGTAACTTCTACTCTCAGCTAAGCAGTTTCTCCTCTCACGCATATTTATTACAAGACCCCCCCTAGACTTCTCACCCTCTAACTGATGTCTTAACTACTAACATAAAACTTCTCACTTCCTCCCCTTTCTCCCTGTCTCCTGCTTTGCCCTCAGCACAACAAGTAATTGTCTGTACAGAGTAGAACAGGATGAATGGGTAAAAGAACCTGGTCCTCCCTAGCACAGCCTGTTCTCTTGGGATATGGGGGACTGTGGCTCAAAAGCTGCTTCTGAAGGTGATATAGTTATAGCTAAACCTACCGCTAGGAGAATATATGGGATTGAGTGTTAATTAAATTTAAAATTGTTAAATAAGTGAGAGAATGCCCATTTTGAGCAAACTCTTTTGGATTTCTGAGGTTTCAACTTGAACCATGGCTCTAAGGTGCTTGTTAGGCAGCATTACGGGAGCATTTTGACAGCCTGAACCTAAGCCAACAGAAAAGAGTTAAAAAAAAAAGAACAAACCCAAAACATCCATACATCTTCCTTCTTCTTCTCTGATTTCTTGAGTCAAAAAAGTAAAAAAACAAAATAAATCAAAGGCTGAGTACAACATGTGCAAGTTACATAAGGAATGGGTAACAACAGCAGAAAATTCAGAACAAGCCAAAAGGACAGATGTGGAATTCTGAAAAAATTATACAATTAAATGTATGTCTAAAGTGAACAGATGACTAGTGACTTGCAAAAGTCATTAGTGAATATAGAATTTTTTAGTTAGAATCTCCATAAACTAAGAAAAAAATGTGTATTTTTAGAGGTTTATGGTCAATGAAAGGTTACTCTTTTTTTGAAGAAAGCCGTTTCAAACAATTCTTTCATACTGAATCTATAATTCATAATGATAGGCAACAGAATCACAGAATCACAGAATCACAGAATGGTAGGGGTTGGAAGGGACCTCTGTGGGTCATCTAGTCCAACCCCCCTGCCGAAGCAGGGTCATCATAGCTAAGACAAGACTACTATCATATTGTATTGATCTTTCCTTAGCATGTGACATCTAAACAAGGTTCCTGTTCTTTTTTTTTAACTAATCTTTTTTGTTTCTTTATTTTGATATTGTCTCAACTAGGCTCTTAGTGTTGAAGAGAAGATCAAAGCAGGGTCACCTACAGCAGGCTGCACAGGACCTTGTCCAGGTGGGTCTTGAATATGTCCAGAGAAGGAGACTCCACAACCTCCCTGGGCAGCCTGTTCCGGTGCTCCGTCACCCTCAGAGGGAAGAAGTTCTTCCCCATGTTCAGACGGAACTTCCTGTGCTTCAGTTTGTGCCCATTGCCCCTTGTCCTGTTACTGGGCACCACTGAAAAGAGTCTGGCCCCATCTTCCTGACACCCACCCTCGAGATATTTATAAGCATTTATAAGGTCCCCTCTCAGCCTTCTCTTGTTCAGGCTAAACAAGCCCAGCTCCCTCAGCCTTTCCTCATAGCAGAGATGCTCCAGTCCCGTCATCTTCCTCGTAGCCCTCCGCTGGACTCTCTTCGGTAGCTCTTCATCTTTCTTGAAGTGGGGAGCCCAGGACTGGACATAGTACTCCAGATGGGGCCTCCATAGGGCTGAGTAGAGGGGGAGGAGAACCTCTCTCGACCTGCTGGCCACAGTTCTCTTGATGAACCCCAGGATCCCCTTGGCCTTCTTGGCAGCCAGGGCACACTGCTGGCTCATGGTTAACCTGTCGTCCACCAGGACACCCAGGTCCCTCTCCGCAGAGGGAGATATCATAAACAGTAAGTCAAGTCTAAATGGAGCTTTATGCATGCTCAGAAATACCTTGCTATGCTAGAATATTACTGAGTCAACTTCTCTGCTAGGGCAATATAACTCCATTCAGTGTTGTGCCGGCTCATTGCATGCCATCGCAATGTGTTAGAGAAGTTAGACAAATGCAAGAGAATGTAGAATAAGAGATGAAATTTCCTAATTTGTGAATCAACTGTAATTGAAGAAACAAGATTTTTGGGGGGATGTAGAATGACTTCAACATTAGAGACCGTTTCCCCATTGGTGTACTACAAGCTCTGATTGCAAACAACTGTAGAGCACTTTCCATTCAGCACTGAAGACTGCCATTTCAGAAAGCATTTGGGAATAACCTTTTCTCACTTTGATCCTTCTGGATCCTTTCTATCTTTTTCTACTTGATCTGCCTCAGGCCTATTTTTTTTTTTCTTATAAGTGCTTAGGACCACATAAAGAGATGAATCAGTTACAGAAAAAAAATTCACTCAATACTCAGTAGGTAACTATGCCAGCTTCATAATACTTGTCAGTGGAGGTAATGCAATCCAGCCTGTCCAAATCTAAAATGAAGGAGTCTTTTCCTTCTGAACAGTGAGCTGCCTGATAATGAAAGAAAGCCAAAGAAATAGACATTTATGGGTCAGCAGTAGACCCATCCTCAGAAATAAGTCAGCCAATTTTATGTCTTGAGTAATTTCAGTGGTGACATATCAATATTATGACTAGCACAATTGTTAGCACAAGACATTAACACAAAGTTATAATTGTATTGCTGTCTGAATATGGTTTCAGTCCCATGGAGGTCGATGGTAAGCTTTCACTTACTTTCACACAAGGTGATTCAGATTGTTAAAGAAGCATAAATAAACTGTCCGAGTTGGATTTATCTCATCTAACTTTAGAAATCTATAAGTTAAGCATTATGTCTAAGCTACATGTCTATGCTTCCAGTGTAATGAATGGCTGGATGCATCTCCAGAGTGTGCTCCATTTCATTCTGAACTTAGCGTCTAGGAGGGGTGGGAGGAATCACCCACTCTTCTTCCCTTGACTATAGCAAAGCCTCGACCAGTCTTGAATTGCTGCCTAAGTTTTCAATGACTAAAGCTGGATGATTTCTGTGAAATATAAATCCAGTCCCAACAGCACCACAGCTATGTCATTGAAATACTACTTTTCTTCCGACAGCAGAAGAGATAGACAAACAATTTTCATATTCTCTTTGGCTTAGTCAAGTTACAAGAGATTAACAGGAACAATATGATGTGGCAGAAAGAAAAAGTCAGTATCAGAAAAGCAAATAATAGTAAGACTAATGTTACAGATTTTTTTACTTACGAAGATGAAGCTTAGTAAGATTATCTGTTTCTTGTCTGCTAGTGGTAGCACTTTTACTTAAAATAACTGTACTTGTGATGATATATAGTGTAGAGAGTTACATCAGTAACTTGGTAAAGCTCTAATACAAAGAGAAGGTTGGTAATAGGTCAAGTTAGTAACGTTACATCAACAGTATGTCTCTAATTAACAGCTGAATGACTGCCAAGCTCTGCAAATGGAGTCAACACTGAATGGATCTCTCCATCACCTCCCACCACTTATTTTATTACCAAATAGAGCTAGCATAATGCATTTTCCTGCAACTCTACAGTCATGATAAAAGCCAAAGTAAAAGAGAAGGAAAGCCTAAAAGGGATATTAGAGTTTTGCTTGGAATAGAAAAGCTTATCAATTTGTCTGCCAGACATATGTCAAAGTAAATGCTGTGACCAAGAGGTGATGTAGGAGAGACTTCTGTGACTTCTGTCACAGTTGTATAGAGTACAAATCGTTGAGATGATACAATTGTTAATGCTTTATGTGTCCCTGGGGCAAGTCTCTCCTTAGCTCTGAAATGAACATCAGTTAAAACACATGGAGGAGATCAAGGGGAAGTGAGAATGGGAGTGGTTCAGCATGGAGGTGTGAGATGGTGGGAACTGTCATGCTAGGATGATCACATTCTTCTTTGCTTTCTCCATCAAACCCTAAGAGGGCAAAGCCGAGCATTAAGCTAAGCACAGATAATAGAGCTTCTTCAGGGGCAGCAGCAGCAGCAGCAAGAGCAAATGAAGCTCTTTCTAAACGTTTGTTGTAGCTGGTTTAGCAGCTAACAATGATTTTATGGTCTGCATCCAGAGAACTGGGCCAGATCATCTCCGCTGTGGATGGCCCCTCCCCGGAAGTGTTCAAGCCCAGGTTGGATGAGGCTTCAAGCAACACAATCTGGTGAAAGATGTCCCTGACCAAGGCAGGGCAGTTGGAACTAGATGATCTGTAACGTCCCTTCCAACCCAGACCACTCTGTAATTCTATGATTATGGCCCTGTTGGAGGTTCTAAATTGTTTCGGAGGGTCAATAGTTGAAAAATATGGGCCCCATAGCAAGGAAAGGTATGCAGGAAGGTAAAATCATTGTGTGGGTTACTTCCTCCATGTTCTAAGGTGCCTTTTATTCATATATATATATAAAATGTACTATGTTCTTTTTTATATTTTTATCAATAGAAATATTTTGTGACTTCTTCTTCAAGTATATCACTGCAATGAAGAGAGGGGAGATTATGTTAGAAGCTGCCTTAGCCATGGAATATACTGAAAGAAAGATACATCTCCTACCACTCCAGACAAATCTGGATGTGCTGAGAGAGGAACACTGTAACATCAAGAGAATTAAAAATAGCTCCCAGTCATTGCTCAAAACCCTGCTGGAAATAATTAGTGATGTCCTTGGTCTGATGCAAAACATAAACCACAAACACGAGACAGGAAGAAACTGGCCACATGGCAGAGAAAAGTAAATAATATCTTTTTTTTAACACTGGTATTTTTAATCTGTAATGTAAAGCACATGGTCTCACTGCTAGACATACTCAATTTCAGTCACCACTTCTTTCCGCTCCATGCTCCCCCAACAAAAACTGGTGTTAGTACTAATGCTTCTTTAAAATTCCTGCTTTGTGTTTTTCCTCTCAGGAGGCACCCCTTTTCAATGTACCTTTATATTAAAAAAAAATCCATTAGGGCCTCTGCTCAATATTATAAAAATTGATCTATAAATCTTAATTCGGTTTTTTAGAACTGTGCAACAGTGAGTCTTTCAAATATAACATTCTTCACCCAAGTCCCAAGGCATAAAAATGCTTAATACGTGATCAAAATCCAGTGGGTTTTTTTTTAGCGTGCATCTGACTTTTGATCTAATCTACAGAGAGAGCAGGCTTTTAGAAATGATGCAAGCTGACAATTGATGTCTAGCTTATTGACATTTAGAAGGGTAATAGTTTGCTGGCAGCTTGTCCAGAAGAACTTTCCGAAGCCTCAGTGTACACATCAACCAAAGCTCTCACTGAAGGCTAATCTTCAAATGTCACTGGTAGAACATAAACAGATGAAAGGTTATCCTAATTAAAGCTGCAATGGGATAGTTCAAGACTATTAAAAATAGGAAAATAAATATTTCAAAAGTAAAATCTAAATAAAATCTTTGGTAAAGAAAGAGAAGGGTTTTGTTGCTGGCTTATTTTGGATTTTTTTTTTTTTAATTTGGAAACAAGGAATTTAACATATATATTTCCCTTTTTTCAAGTACATTCTTTTAAAGTTGTATACATTCTCATTTTAAACAGCTTTTTCTAAGCTATTGAAGGCTCAGAATATTTTTCTTTCTGGAAAAGGAATTTCTATTTGGGAAACTCTGGGCAGGTCCTGCAGTAATAAGCAAATTTTGGCATCATGGGGAGCACCAGAAGAGGCTACATAAAAAGGCTGTGTGAAGGATTAGGACAGTGCCAAGAAGAGGACTGACAGCCTCTCTCCATATTCACTGCTGCGTTGGATCCCTGTTCTATGTTGAAATAAAATCTTACCACTGTGTACAAAGACTCATCTGCCTCATCATTCCCATCTCGTTGTAAATACTGGTCCCTTTTCCAGCCTCCAGCAAACTGTGTGAATGAAGCTGTTCTAACGTTATCATATGAGGGCACTGTATATGAGATGTGTCAGCTTGAAAATTTGACGCCTGTCTAATGGTCTAAAGAGGCCCGGCCTGAACAGCAAAGCAGCACTGGGGAAGATCCAGCCTTGGTGAGTGCGTCAGCTTCCTGAGTTTCCCACTGAGGACAACAGTATCTGGCTACTTTTCCCCTCATGTTCTCCAGTGATGAAACATCCTATACGAACTTATTGTCTTTGTCAATATGTCTTGCATTATGCAGAGCTATATGAATCACTACAATATCTGTGAGCTGCAAGAAAACAGATATCTTTTCATGGCAGTCTCTTCCCCTCTTCCCCAACGCTGCTCCCAAGCCAGCTTCTGTAGCTCTCACCACACACTGTTGCGCTTTCACCAAAGGGCTGCCATTGCAAGAATTGAAGTTTCCTTTGTTGTCGGGCAACTAGCATGTTGGTGTTTGTCCTGGATAGTCCATATCAGAAATGAAGAAGTTCAGAGAATAATGCTTAGTAGCACAAAACAGGAGCTCAAAAAGGGAACAGAGACGGCTGAACACTCGCTGCACTAGCAGTTTTCACATCAGGGTAGTTGTTGTCAGGCCCCCAGCATGAGTGACTGGTGTAGCAACCGCATTTAGAAGAATTAGAAATGTAAATATATGTAGCTTTCCATTCATATACCATGATTAGATGAAAAATAGCAGTTAAAATAAGAAGCATGTCAGCAGTGCGTAGACTAATTAATTCCTCGCCACTACACCTCACCATGTGGTGAGTCAACAGGAAATTGTTTCTGAACTACAGCCATTTCCCCTGAGGACAGTGCGATGGTAGAACATTGCTCTGTGTTGGGTTCGAGCGCAGGATGCAAATATATGTACAGTTTCTGCTGGTATTTTAGCTCTTGAACACATTCCTCAATGCATACCCTTAAACAATCTGGAACAAATTATTTCAAAAGGAGCAGAAGCCCAAAAAATGATTCCTGAAACGGTGTGAATTTAGGCTCTGAAACCTAAATATTCCATCTTAGAGCTCTAGCTGTATTCTCAAGACCATGTTGTTATGAACAGCCACAGAGTGGCAGTTCCCAGCTTTCAAGTAACTCTTAAACACATCCACAGCACGGTACAAACTGTCCTTCCCATTTCCAATGCATTACACCATGAGCAAACATATCAATACTTCCTTCCCCTAGGCCCTTCTGTCTGTGTCACATCAAGATTTCCTTTTCCAGAATTGTCACCCACCTCCTGCCCCATCCATTCCCCCAGTCTCTTCCCCGAGCTGTGAATGGCATCTCCCACAGCTTCACCTTTGCTCCACAGAAGAAAGCTACAGTGAGTTCCTTCTTGCTTTCCACAAACACTACCCAAATGCCAATGGTGCCCTTACCCAGTGCACTGCCTATTCGAGTGAACTGGCCTTGTGCTGCCTGAGTCTGCTGCTTGGTGGACCTGGCACTGCTTCTGTGTTTCTTCCCTTGGGAAAGCCTTCAGCTCTTGGCCAGTCACCCGCAGCATCAAGGCAGGGAGCACTCAGCAGCAGCAAGATCTCACCGCTGCTCTGTGGAGCCACCCCAGAACTTTCATTTCTCTCAGTCTTCCAAAAACCTGCTTATTCACAAAATCCTTCTTCACCTGTGAGGCTGTCTGCGGGGTTAAGAAAGCATGAATACTGCAGGTTTATAGCCGACTTGCTTTGAAGATACTAGAGCTGCAATCTGATTTCAGAACTTTGCCTGCCTGCCAAAAACTCCACCTTCGTCCTCTCCCCCAAAACCCAGACTTGCTTCAGAGCTGACAGTTCTACTTTTATGCACCTTTCTGTATCCTGTTTTGGATCAGGGATTCACAGCACATTTTTGCCAAATATAGGTCTGCTGCCTACACAGAGACAAAACATTTGGATATGTGACAGAAGAGTCAACATAGGAAGGTGCTTAAAAAGGCTATGAAATTATGACAGAAAAATATTGCCAACAAAACCTGTCCATGTAACTTGGTGTGCTTGATTAGACAGCCCACGATGAAGGTAGGTTCCTCATCTATTAGGTTTTATTTCCATTTAAAGACAGTGTAACTGTAACTGGAGGAGGTTATCAGATAAACAGCCCAACGTAAGACAGTGCCCCTGCACCTTTTATTTAATAAAAAGAAAAAAAGCTCGAGAGGTTATGTCAGAGATGATAAACGCAAAAAATGAGTGCGCAGCAGGTTTGCAGCATGACCTTGCTGTGGATTTTGCCATGAGTCTGAATGAAAGCAGAGTGCTCCCATTGTCACAATTTCAGCTGGCTTCTTTTTTGTGTGTATAGTTTCTTCTCAGAAGTTGATTCAAAAACATTTACAATTACTTCTGAGGAACAACCCAACTCTGTCCCTTTGGAGTTCAGACCTTCCTCCAAACCTATTGAAGGCAATGGCTAGTTTCCAACTAATATCAAAAGGATTTAGATAAGTATAGGAAGATCCACTTCAAAATACATACTGCTGTTGGTTTTATGAATCACTTCAGAGGAAGCAAAACCCTCCCTACCAAAGTGGAACGGCAACTATTTCATACATTACATGGAAAAGCTGGACATTTACTGCAGGGCAGAAAGATCCCTTTTATGAAAAAGTACTCTTTTGCATGTTATTGCTCCTGTCAGCTCAGAATACATTACAACGTGGAAGAGCACTAGATAGGTCTACAGTGCTGTTAAAAAGCTAGGAATAAAAGGGATCAGTGAAATGGCAGAATAATGAATATAAACATTATCTGTATTTAATTTGGCAAGCTTAATACATAATTAATAATTTAAATAAATGTATTCTTCAATTATATGTCTCAGGAAATATTTATTCTGCACCTGCTAAAAGCTGCCACCTACACAACTTCAGCTAAATGAATATCGTGAACTAAAATATTCTATTCTCTCATAGAGAGTTAGTAACACAGGCTGTTATTAATGTTACCTGACACTTTCCATTATAAGACTCCGCTTCCAATTGCTTATAACTTTGTTAGACTCTCACTGGTTGCCTGCCAGGTGCTACTTCAGGATGACATTCTTGGAACATTTCATTCGAAACAACTCAGTCAATTACGAAATTAAGATAGGAAAAGAATACTGATTTCTCACACTGAAAGTTTTATGGCAATATTGTTCTAGGAGTTGCTTTAAATGAAGACTTCAGTTGGCAGGAAGTCTTTCAGTGCTCGAGCAGATTTGCATGCACAGTTGATGGAGTCAGTCTGATATTACTTGTTATGTGCTACAGCAGTGACAGGCAATTTCTTAAAACCATCTTTGCTTCTACAAAAGATTGGGCTGTCAGACAGGAAAACGTGTGGTCTGTAACATGATCTTTTTTTCAGTAAGGATATTTTTTGTCCCCAAAGACCATATTCCCTCACCATTTTACACTGTTTTCATTTTACAGTGAGCTGCCTCTCCCTGGTGAAATAAGAGCCTTCCAGACGGACTTATGGAGCAATAGCTCTTGCATCCACATTAGATGTTTGGTTTTCATATGCGTTACTTTCCTCAGGGACACCACAGGGTTCTGGCCCAACATTTCCAGCTGAGAAGTGCAAACAACATTGCTAAGCAACCCAAATTTACCTCATAAATAGTTGCATACGAACCTGGTCAACAGGAAAAAATTGCGGGGTGTTTTGATGGTACATATGCACGTACTGCAGCCTGCTCAGATGCCCTTAATGCTGCTTTCGTCAGCCAGTCCACACCAGCCTTTTGGAGTAGGCAACTACTGTGCTTCCCAAGGCAAATTCGCACAAACGCACACACGCACAGAGAGAGCAAAACCTATGGAAATTATCCTTATCTGGATAACAAACATTCTTATAGGTATATACGTCCTCCCACACCACCTCTCAGAGGTGGCTGTATTTATTTATGGGTCCAGCTCTAGCTGTGCTCTGCTCACTTCTCAGCCGTACCAGCCCCCAGGCTGCACTCAGTTTTCTCTACGTGCATCCCAGGCTGTGCAAAGCTTGCCCCGCGGATAGGCTGGCAGGTGGGCAGCTGCGAGGGAGGACTACGTGGGGAGGAGGGAAGAGCTAGGAAGGCTTGTCACTGGCTTCACGCTGAGGACATCTGCTTCGTCCCCTTCCCGATCACCAGTGCCTGGCAAGGACCATTGCTTCCCCCTCTCACAGCCGCAGCTGAGGCACAATGGCCCAGCACAAACAAGCGCCCACAGCCTTTCACATCTTCTCCTGTTCCTGCCCAGGAGCATTTGCAGAGGTGGAGTGCATCCTTCTCTGTTGGTGCTTTGTGCTGTTCAGAAACAACAGCTCTTGATACCAGGTGGAGTTGTTCTACAGGGCCTTTCTTTGGTACCATAGTCAAAGAGGATCTTCATGGGATCTCCTGCCTTTCATGATCTCCCTTTCAGGCCTCTTGCAGCCCCTGGTTGGCTGTCAGCTGTCTGGTTTCAGAGGATCTCAGGAAGGCCAGGACATGGGGGCTGTGAGAAACCAGCAACCCATCCACCTATGTTTTGTGGTTGTGGAGGGTGTTACTTTGGAGCAGTCTCATCTGGTCCCATGAAAGCAACACCCACACAGGCCTTCAGGAAGGAGAATATCTAGTTCCAGGCTCCAAGCTCAGGAGCGATGCATCCCAACCAAGAGGAAGTCAGGCAAAAACACCAGGAGGCCTGCATGGATGAACAAGGAACTCCTGGACAAACTCAAGCACAAAAAGGAAGCCTACAGAGTGGCAGCAAGGTCAGGTAGCCTGGAATAAACAGAGAGGAATTGTCCGAGCAGCCAGGGATCAGGTTAGGAAAGCTAAAGCCCTTATAGAATTAGATCTGGCAAGGGATGTCAAGGGCAAGAAGAAAAGTTTCTATAGGTACGCTGGTGACAAAAGCAAGGCTAGGGAAAATGTAGGCACTCTTCAGCAGGGAACAGGGACCTGGTTACCTGGGATATGGAGAAAGCTGAGGTACCCATCAAATTTTTGCCTCTGTCTTCACCGGTAAGTGCTCCAGCCACACCACCCAAGTTGCAGAAGGCAAAGGCAGGGACTGGGAGAATGGAGAACCACCCACTGTAGGAGAAGCTCAGGTTTAAGACCATTTAAGGAAGCTGAAGGTGCACAGGTTCATGGGACCTGATGAGATGCATCTTCAGGTCCTGAGGGAACTGGCGGATGAAATTGTTAAGTCACTAGGAAGAAATTCTTCACTCTGAGGGTGGTGAGACCAGGTTGCCCAGAGAAGCTGTGGCTGCCCCTTCCCTAGAAGTGTTCAAGGCCAGGTTGGATGGGGCTTTGAGGAGTCTGGTCTAGTGGAAGGTGTCCCTAATCATGGCAGGGGGGTTGGAACCAGATAATTTATAAGGTCCCTTCCAACCCAAACCATTCTATGATTCTATTCTATGACAGTTTTAGGGTTAGATTTCAGGTTAGCTTTAGGGTCCTCTCAGATGGAGCTTAATGAAGATTACTTCGGGATCATTACTGAACAGTGAGAGGACTTAAGGAGAAGTTATTGGGATAGATCCTAGAAGATAAACTGGGGAAAGAGGATCCTTAAGGAGATCTCTGTGCAATTTTTAAAAGAGCATGAGGAAAGTCAGAGTTTAAGAGAAACTGAAGATTATGGACCAAAGCAACTGAACTGCAACAGCAGGAAAGATGTTGCACCTATATGTCCTAAAGACTAGATATTGAATACTTTTTTAACTAGCTAAGGCAGTACTGTATTGTTAGCCAAGTTCCTCAGGGGCTTAAGTGCTCCTAAACAACAGTGTGTAAGTGAACAGCTTGTATAATTACGCTGCTGATACTACTGTGGGTTGTTGCCAGTGTTGGGTTAACGCTAGGGTTAATGATAGGTTTAATGATGGTTGAAAGAAGAGTGGTGTTGGGGGGAATTTCTGAAATGTGAACTCGTGGCATATATCAGTTTTGGATTTTTTCCAAACTTACACATAGGCAGTATGCATCACTACTTTTTTTATGACTAGAAAATGGGATACTAGGACAAAACTTAGTGTCTGATAACATCTGTGGTCAAATGTGTTCATCTGTGCTATACTGATCTAAAACCAAATTTTCACGTTGGGCTTAATGGCATCATTATTTCCCTGTCACATATATGTGTGATGAGGTGAGCCATTAGATGTGTGTGCCCTGAAGCTGTTTGTAAACTGATCCTTATCCCGTGAAACTGCTGTGATATGGCATAGGTTAAGGCAAATAATCAAAGAGAAGACTGTCCACAGGCAGAAACAGCTGTTCCCTGTGAAAAGCCCTGACTGTGAGGTCTGCCTCTTACCTTCCAGAAGCGCAAAGCACCAACAAGCAGTGGCTGTTCTCGCCTGCTCGGCCCCAGCTTTCATGTTTTGGGTAGTGCCAGAATACAAGTATGTTCAGTGGAAATAGGGCGGAGAGGAAAGGAGGTTGCTATGCCTTTTTGGTGGGAAACGTGCGATGGTGTTTCAGCTGCACTGTCAAGCTGAAAAAGGGGGAGAGAGTATGTGCTAAGACTGGAGAAACTGCTGCACGTGGGAAGCAGCGTAAAGTCACTTTAATAGCCTCCATTTCCATGTTGCTCCTTGAAGCCATAGATTCTTCTGTTTGTCACGTCATTTTATACACTTAGTAAGGAGTACACGTCTGGGTTTCAATGATTAAATTAAAAATGCATGCCAGAGAAAAAGTTATTCAAAATCTTCGTAAAGCAATACTGGCTTATTTATTCACTGTTACTTTTAGTTTCTTCTCTTTCTCTTTCTGTAACCTATTCTAATTTGATTTATGTGGGATTTTTTACACTGCTTCCAGCTACCTTCTTTTCATTATACGCATTATTCTAGCCATGTCCAGTGCAGAAAATGAGTTTGTTCAAAGTCCAGTCATTCTGTCACACCAAGGGCTATTTGTTACACACACATCTCCATTCAGCTGCACTTAATGACAACCCTGTCACATGGCTGGTATTTGTGGTGCTCTCAGAACCACAGTACTGTGCTTAGATTCAAACCAACCTAATCAAAAGAAGAAAAGAGCATGCATTAGGTGGGATTGTAAGTGTAAGCAGAAGCTGTAAACTGATTGTTTAACAGGTCTTCAAAATCGCCGATTAGAGGAACCAACAGATGTTAAAACAGCCCTATACCTAATATTGATTTCTTTTCCAGATGGTTCTTACTTAACTGTGTCTTATGATACATCAGTGAGTCACCAATATATTATTTATGAAAGTAGGATGCATTTAAGTTATATTTAGAACACAAGTGTATCTTACCAGAAATATAATATTTAGCAGCTCATGCAAGGAATACAGAGCAGAGCAATTACTGCTTGTGGGCCTAGTTTTTAGAAGGTGAAAAAGAGTGTAGTCATTTGTATGCTTGTATAGAGAGTGTAAATTACTGCCAGAGCGAAGAGGAAAGCTATTACTATCATCTACGTTGCTCTTTGTGACTACAGAAAGTACACACGTTAATCTTTTTTGGTTTATAAGTGATTAATAATGAGATGAGATCTCTTCAAGTTACAGAACAACCAGAGAACTACAGTGCATGGTGAATTATACAATGCTAAGTTGTGTTACAGGAAAACCTCTATGCAACTTCAGGCATTTCTGTCACAGGATGCTTAGCGGTGACTTGCAGTGACTTGTCTCAATATTTGCTATACAGAACCACTAAACAAGTAGTACTGGATCAGTTACTCTTGTAGTCTTCCCATGTAAACTGTGAATCTGGCAGGAAGTCACACACCTCTGAAACATATTTAAATGCAACTTGAAATATATTACCTATGGAAATGCATATAAAAGTTGAAATTCTATGTGTAATTCTGCTAGTGTACTTTACAAGTTACAGTGAGTCATGGTTCTTCAAAAATAGTCTCCCAGTAGAGCAACCTTCTAGTAAGGCATGATAAGAAGGGCTCAACGAGGGAAAATTGGTCCCAAGTGCCTTCCTATGCACTGGACTGAGGGTGAGGGGGAAGAAGGAAGAGTTAGTTTGTTCCTTGTCTTTGTTAGTGATGAAATAAAACCTGAGAAAGCAGCGGTCTTGCAGAAAGCATTTCTGTAACTTAAAAGCTTTAGAGGTGCTCAGCAATATATCTGTATCTTTCTGTATTTGTACCCTACGTAGAGCTGGCAGGGATTATTCTACCTCAGAGGGTAATATTTCTGCCTTCAAGCTACATCTTGTTGCCTAGAGGAATGTGAGTCTGAATGAATGAGAGCTGGCCTGGCATGTGCTGTATAGGGGCAGTGCCAATGCATCTTTCCTTCTAAGGGATTACCTCTGACAAGATTAAAGAAGGAATGAAGCTTCATTATTATCAGAACCTTTTTTCCCTTTGTATTTCTATTAAGACTATCTCAACAATATCATGCTTACTTGAAGTTTGTGTATTGAAGGGTTAAATACACATTCTCTTCGCATGTGTCAAGTAATTCCCTCTACTGAGAAGACTTCAAGCAATATGCAGATTTCAGAGCAGTCCATTATTAGAAATTATCAGTCTAGCAAATTCCAGTATGAATTATTCACTAACATAACACCTAAGTAAAGTAACTTTACATACTGTTTCCACTGATCAAGCTATAGTTGAAAACTAGTCTTACAAGAGTAAAACTTGTTATTCATTGAACAGGTCACTAAAGCTATGAGAAATGATTATGTATGAGACTGTAATTCTTTAAAGTAGTGCCTTTAATAATTTAAAGTTATGCTGTAGAACTGTCTGTTCATGTCTTGTTACTACCCTGGGTTTCGCATCACTATAACATGTGTTTTCAGTTTGCACCATTTGCCAAACTTTAACTTTGGTCTGACAAAATACACTAAGATTTAGGAGGAGGCTGTTTCCTTTTCCTTTTAAATTAAGATACCATGTCTGCTCTTGAGAACAAGGCAAGAAAAAAGTGTATATTTCTCACACTTCAAAAAATATGCATCTAGAATTTAAAAAAGGATCTGAAACATGTCACAGAAAGATTTGCATTAGGAACAGGCCTTTGAAAATTAGCCCAGACCCATCCTAGTTATAAAACATTCAAAAAATTGTATCTTATATACTCTTTGACTGCCCGAGCTGCTTGTAAATTGTCCAAGCATTTAACAGCACCTGTAGCACTTGCGACAGATCATATTCAACTTCTCAGATTCAGAGTTTTTGGTGCTACTGTCTGTTCTGACTCCAGGGAGACAACAGGGAGCAAGGGACTTTTTCCCCCGGGCACTTCTCGTCTCTTCCACCCAGACCCAGAATCACACTGAAGGATGCGGTCTTAGAGAAACATAAGTGGGATAAGACTGGGAACTGCAGCATGGGGTAAAGGAGCAATTGCAGGATGGAGAAGAAGCTGCTACTTTAGCATGCGAGAGCCTCTCCTAGAGAAAAAGCTGACAAAATGGGTCTCTCCCATCTCTCTCCTATAAATCAAAGAGAAAACCAGTGTTTGAACTTTTTATGTTCTCCCCAAAGGAAACATATATGTATCCACAAATCCTGTGAAATACTATTTATTTGTTATTCACCCATGAAACTGGCCTCTAGATATTATTGGAAAGAGCAAGGGAAAAGTTTGTGGCTGACATTTACTTGACATGCACGAAGAGTAATAATCTGTCATGAACCAGGAGACTGTCATAGGGTGGATCAGTTGCTTCAAACAGTGTTGAATTTGGGAATGCATTGGGCTTTGTCAGACTATCTGTACTGAGGAGGAACAGACAAAGACACTTGCAGCATTTGCTGTGAGACTTCACGAAATAATGCAGTGGATTAGATTCGTGCTTCAACTCTGTGATCACCTTCATGTGTGACATGGAAAAAGCATGGTGTTCCATGAAAGGTGTAAAGTATTGACAGCTTAGCTTTAAAACAGGCACTAGATAAAGTTCCACCTGCAAAAATGCACTGAACTAAGTGTCTTTGTACTGGTGTTTTGTTAGCAGTAGTAGAATTTTAACTTTCAGTAAATATTTTTTACTTCAGTAAATATCAAGTTAATATTAACATACTCTACTGCCAAAATATAGCTTATTACTACGCAAGTTTAGTATTTGTGCTACAAAGCTTGCCAGGCTTTTAAAAATGCAGGCATCTTCCTGACAACAAAGTAAATATGATCTTTCCAAGTTTGAACTGTTAGTTTTGCAATGTCTGTTCTCATATCTTAGGTGCGCTTGATGGAGCTGAATGGTACTGAATAAACTGCTGATCTTTCGTCTTTGGTTCACTGACTCAAGCCCACAACGAACTGCTGAGTAAAGTGGAGCATTTTTCAGGTCAGGCGATATTGCATAACAAAGAAAAGTTGCCAGGTTCTCTGCATATAGACTGTGTCTAGCCAGCATAAACACTGAGGAACCCTACAGGTTTTGTCTTCTGGTTACTAGTCAGGACTGAAGCCCCATTCTCCCTGCTTTTTCAGTGCTGTTGTCTGTGCCAGCTGTATCAAAGCTATCACAGCTATGTTGATTCTGATGCAGTCATGCTTTCATCCTGCTATCATTGGGTTGTAGCTGTATTTTCCTCAGTAGCAGTGTTTGAGTTCTTGGAGAAGGGACTTTTTTTTTCTATCTATAGTGTAAAGGATAGCCTGAAGTGCGCATCAGGTGAGTTTTTGCTGAAAGCCAGTGCAATGACAAAATTAAGCACGGGAATTACTGCACAAACATTTGCAATTGAACAGTCTAACATCCCACATGTACAGTGCACCTGCTGTCAGGTGGATTTGGTGGGTGCTTGGCATTTATCCAGGCCAAACCAAAACACAAGGTGATCAGCAAAGTCTGTATGCCAAAAACTCATTCCACTGTGACTTTATGGTGTGTAGCTAATGCAGGTTCCCCCAGATCACAGTGGATTTGTGGGCACTGGATGAGTATACAGTGCTTGTCTGTTTCCCGCCTCAGACAGACTGGGGTTTGCCCTGCATTATGCTCCTCCTCACAGACACAAAGTTAGCAGCACTGAAGAGTCGGCATGTATCTATGTGAGCTGATGGTGCTTGTCCTCTGCAGGACTTGAGCACCCCTATGCAGATGACCACCAGCCACACATATGTTTTACTAAAGGGTTAATAAATACATAGCAGTGAAGCATCTGGCCTGTAGACTTCATCCAAGGGAAGTCTTGACAACTACTACTTCACTAGAGTCTTGCGGGAACAGATCAAGCAGCAGTTCTGCTGAAGCTGAAAGACCCCACAGTGTATTTTGCATTCAAATGTACACATCACCCTTCAGCAAGTCTGCCACAGAAGCTGTCCTGAGTAGTTAGGGGTGGGACAAAGAAAGGAAACAGCCGATGTAGGATGCCTGAGAAAACACACACAGACTCCACTGTGCTGCCCTGTTAGAGGTGCGTTTCATCGCTTGTGAAAAGACCAAATTTGCTCATGCCTACCCATGCTGTTCAAGCAGTGTGTGTGACCCTTGAATATCCTGAAGTCCTCAGTGTTCCCTCTGATGGAAGGAGCAAAGGGGATGTCTGGCCTGCTGTATCCAGACTGTGTCCAGGGGATGGCATCTGCCTTTTCAGAACTTCGCAGTGCATTTGTATTCAAGTGCTCACCACAACACCGACCCTTCGCTATTTGCGACACACACACATCCCTAGCTCTCAGGCCACCATCCTACTTGCCCACAAGTCCAGCATGATGTTTGCTGACAACCACGGGCTCGCTCACGCAGCCACGCTCACTCTGGCCGGCAGCACCACGGACTCACGAGCCTCTGGCCTGCAGCCTGGCTCCAGCTGCTGCGCGCACGAACAGGCACACACACACAGAACAGAGCCCCTCGCTCAGGAAAAGAGTTCAGTGAGAAGACAGACAGACTGCTCCGATCAGGTTTTTTCCCCGTGCTTGTTCCTCCTCAAACCACTGTGTTAGCTCCATGGACCCCTGTGCTATGCCCTGGAGAGCTGCCCGCAGAGACTCGTGGTGCTGTGCCAACCAGCCCCTGGGGCTGATACTCTCCTGGAACAGCCCTGGTGGGGCTGGGGCAGCGAATTTATGTCCCCTGCCCCCCATATTTTTCTGATGGCCTTCTCAGCAGCAGGCTTTGTGTTCAAGATGTGGGCATGCCAAGCAAAAGAGAGGGAGAAACACACAAATCTGCCCATTCCCTCTCCGATGTACTTGTGTGCCAGCCCTTAGGAGCAATAGCTCAGGAAAAGCAGGAACTTAGAAAAGCTGCCTCTACTGAATTAAGCTTTTAGACCCTCCCTTCTCTGAATTGAAGGTGAGGCTCCATCCAGGGGGTTGCCTAGAACGAGTCAGACAGCCCTACGTATTACAACTGCCTCAACTAAGAAAAAAAGAAGGGTCATTGTCATAGGCGATTCCCTTCTGAGGGGAACAGAGGGC
>Ga0065711_1000300_pt1 | contig 74287 bp, 31 predicted proteins | sample Hoacrofraction12_FD_59098 | JGI IMG/M metagenome (GOLD analysis project Ga0065711, IMG submission 59098) | Hoatzin crop microbial communities from Cojedes, Venezuela - Epithelial fraction 12 v2 (version 2) | ecosystem: Host-associated > Birds > Digestive system > Esophagus > Crop | place... | reverse complement strand
GAACAAGCCCAGCTCCCTCAGCCTCTCCTCGTAGGGGAGATGTTCCAGTCCCCTCACCATCCTTGTAGCCCTCTGCTGGACTCTCTCCAGTAGCTCTTCATCTTTCTTGAACTGGAACTTGGGACTGAGAAATTGGAAGAGACTGGAAGAAAAGGAACTTTCCTCTCATACTGCTTGCCCATGATTAACAGCCACACAGTTTCCAAATTGCAGGGTTGTGGGTTTGGAGTCACAACCACAAACAACACAGGAGTGATAAGTGCAAAAATATATCTGCTAGGTTTCTCTTGCTATTACAAACAAACTAGAAAATTTATTCTTTTTCCTTACCACTGTAGCTACATCATTAAATGTGTTTATCATGATTATCATAAAATCATAGAATCATTAAGGTTGGAAAAGACCTCTAAGATCATCAAGTCCAACCATCAATCAACACCACCATGCCTGCTAAGCCATGTCCCAAAGTGCCATATCTACACGTTTTTTGAACACATCCAGGGATGATAACTCCACCACTTCCCTGGGCAGCCTGGTCCAATGTCTGACCACTCTTTCAGTAAAGAAATTTTTCCTAATATCCAATCTAAACCTCCTAGTTACCTGGGAGAAGAGAGCAACACCTACCTCACTGCAACCTCCTTTCAGGTAGTTTTAGAGAGCTTCTCATAAGACTTGATCTCTAGACCCTTCAACAGCCTCGTTGCTCTCCTCTGGACACGCTCCAGGAATTCAATGCCCTTCTTGTACTGAACACAGTACTCGAGGTGTGGCCTCACCAGTGCCAAGTACAGGGGCATGATCACTGCCCTATTCCTGCTGGCCACACTATTCCTGATACAAGCCAGGGTGCCGTTGGCTTTCTTGGCCATCTGGGCACACTGCTGGCTCATGTTCAGCCAGCTCTTGGCCAGCACCCCAAGGTCCTTTTCCTCTGGGCAGCTTTCCAGCCACTCTTCACCAAGGCGGTAGCATTGCATGGGGTTGTTGTGACCTAAGTGCGGGACCTTGACCTTTTTGAACCTCAGAAAACTGACCTCGGCCCATCAATCCAGTCTGTCCAGATCCTTCTGGATATCCTTCCTACTCTCAAGCAGATCAACACAGCTGCCCAGTTTGGTGTCATTGGCAGACTTACTGAGTGAGGACTCAATCCCCTCATCCAGATCATTGATAAAGATATCAAACAAGGCTGGACCCAATACTGAGGCATGGGGAGCACCACTCATGACTGGCTGCCAGCTGGATTTAACTCTATTCACCACCACTCTCTGGGCTCTGCTATTCAGACAGTTCTTTATCCAGTGAAGAGCACACCCATCCAAACCATGGGCAGCTAGTTTCTCCAGGAGGATGCTATGGGGAACAGTGTCAAAGGCCTTACTAAAGTCCAAGTAGACAACATCCACATCCTTTCCCTCATCCACTAGGTGGGTCACCTGGTCATAGAAGGAGGTCAGGTTGGTCAGGCAGGACCTGCCTTTCATGCACCCATGCTGGCTGGGCCTGATCCCCTGGTTGTCCTTCACATACCCGGTGAGCTCACTCAGATGAATTGCTCCATAATCTTGCCTGGCACTGAGGTCAGGCTGACAGGCCTGTAGTTCCCAGGATCCTCACCCTTTCCTCCTTATGTATGAAAAACTCCACTAACTTTCTAGTTGTTCAGAATCCAGTGCGTAGTTGCTTCTCTTTCTTGAAATGCAACTTATTATATTTTATTAGCAGAGATCATTCTAACAATTTCTCTTTTTATCTCCTGCAGTTGCAAGTTGTTAAACAAAACAAGGCTGGGGTGTATGATCCCTGGAACACTATTCACACTGCTGAATTTTAGCACTCTCTCTGGTATTTTGTTGGTCTGGGCCAATTGGGACTCTCTCACATAATACCCAACCACAGTCAGAGTCAATAACATACACCAGGAACCCTTCCCAGCAGGTGGTATGAACAAGAGTGCACCAGGTTTGTCTTCTTACGTTTCACACAGTGCTTCAACATTATTCCAACAGCCTGCAGATCCTTAAGCATCCTTAAACAGCCTCATGATACACACTGTACAGCACATAACTTCCTTTTGAGCCATGACAACACGTTTTCTTGGGCTGCAATACAACTTTCACATGATTTCATAAAATCGGAAAAGAAAAAAAACATAATAATGAAATCTGAACTCCATTGGGTGCTACACAGTGTCCAGAGGAGGTACAAGGCCAGGTGCTATGTAACGTATACAGCCTGTGTTATTAAGCTCCATTGCAAAAGAACAGTCAAAGTCCTGTTTTACTTTGCGGGTTGCTCTTTTTTCCTTCAGCACTAATACTGCCACAACAAATTAAAGTCTGAGTGGTCACCTAGAAATCTCATTGAAGTCATTAAAGAAGTGCAACACTCCCATAAGCACTTTTCAGCACAAGTACTTATGAACAGAAAGAGAAAGCAATTTCAAAGACGTGACAGTTTTAAGGAGAATAACATTTTAAGATACAACAAATGAGAAGATAACAATTACACAACAATTTTATCCAGGAATAATACCTTAAAAACCTGAGGATATGTTCAAGGACTTGACTTGAAATGTAATTCCCGGTTGGTAGTAAGTGACACCGTATCTGTGAACTAGGCAGTAATATTAACATCTGTCATGTCTCTCATCCCAAAAGAAAAAATTCTCAGATCTTAAACTGCTAAATCCAAAAGATGACAGCAAGTGTTATTAACAATAATAAGAACAGTCTTCCATTTCTGTTTAATCCTTTATTTCTGTTACAGTGTCTACAAGCCCCAAACACTTCAGTTCAGCTACCTTGTCCCATATAAGTAAGAAAATCCTGCAAAATTTTGTCCATGTGAGCCTTCCTGGGCCTATACCCAAAGAAGGCCCAGTATTCAAATCTGAGCAGGAAAGCATAACCTCCTCCTTCCATCCTTTGGTGTAAATCTACAAAAGAGTGAATGATCCAGTATCACTATATAGGTACATGAAAATGCAGGCAGAAAAGAAGAGCAGCAGACGCTGAATATAAAGAAGAGAAATGGAGGATTCCTGAGCAGGAATCTAGCAGAAACGAAAGTATTTAAGTACAGAAGACTATTGGCAAAGATATAAAGGAAAGACCATTGAGAAGTGAACATGTATGCTATATGGATGACTGTGGACAGATGAGGGCAAAATTATGAGGACAATAAAAAAAAACTGTGAGAAAAATAAGAAGAAAAGACCAAAATGACAAAATGGACTATTCAAATATTACAGTGAAAAAATGTGAAGGGACAAATTTGAAGACAAATAAAAAATATGCTCATAATCTTTTGGGCACTGGCATGGAAATCTTCTATTCCCAATATCATCACAGGTGATAATTCTTGCTATTACTCTCACTATTACAGAGTTACAGATAGCAACTCTTAGCAAATGCCTGTGTGTACATATAAATAAAATACTGGAAAGTAACTCAGCTCTCACGTACCATTCTTTTTCATTAAATCTTTTAGGATATTTTATCACTGAGATCTCTAACATTTTTACAGAGAAGGAAACTGCATCTAAGTTCTGATTTTCCAAAGGTCATTGAGAATCAAGGACAGAGGAAAATGACCAAACTTAATGACATTGGCATAATAAAGAAATCATGTCTCTCATGTTCTAGTCAGAGCTCTGTTCTTGAGGACAATCCTATGTAAAGGTATGCCAACAAAATGAGCAGGTAATAAAAGTTTAGCCAAACTGCAGGACCAGCTGCATCCCGACAACTATTCTGATATCTAAGTTTGCATGTTTAAATTATTTACATTCCATATCAAAAACTGTTGGAGGACCCATTGACAGAGGAGCTAGAAAGACAGCAACTTTTAAGAGAAGGATCATAGCGTGAAACAAAAAAATCCCACAAACTGTAAAAGCTACAGGCAGTCAACTATGAAGACAGAAACTGATGACCTAGGAAAGAGTTTTCTGAGGTGTGGGGGGGAAAGTTACATCAGCAAAGCTAGTTTGAAAGGGAGGAGGGGGGTCATGGATTGAGAAATTCCTTTGATACCTGAAAGCAGATACAGCAGATAGACAGGGAAGACAAGTCTATAGGACAGCAGCAATAGGATGATGGGAACTACAGATCTGATTCCTACAGGCCTGGAAAGAAAGGCCTTTTTATCTCAGTAGAATTAAACTGTGAACTTCACCCCTGAGAAATACGATAAGAACCAGAACTCGCTGAAGATGAAAGGGCTGACTGCTAAGGGAAATTAACAACTCCAACACAGGGAAAGAAAGTTTTATCTGATTCCTTGTGGTGCACCTTGCCCCATTTCATGATCTAAACTTTCTCATATCTCGGCTGTGCTTTGCAAACATGGCAATTGGAACTTAAGATTTATCTCAAGTGGGTTTGAGGTTACACATGGGAAATTCTGCATGGCTCTAACAGAGTAGCTCTTCACACTCTGAAGATGTGGTAGTTTATGAGGCCGGACTGCACACTGTATACAAGGCTATTAACACATTCCTCTTGTCAACATCTCTGCCTTTTTACATTGAACTTCTGAACGAAGAAAAGAAAAAAGGGCACAGGAAAGTAGAGGAAGCTGAGATACAATGATCACATCATGGAAGGTGACTACTAGAGCACTTTGGAGGATACTCATTTATTATTCACAATTTGAGAATTCCTTTAACATATTATATATTACAGGCAGACACAAGAGAAATTAAAGTAAAAAAATAGAGTAAAAGCCTGTGAATAGCTTAAGGCATGTTTTAATTTTCAGCTCTGCTTATATCAGCAGTTCAAATTCTATACATTTTCTGAGAAGTCATAACTAATTAAAACCGAAGTTGGAAGAATTTGCATTTCTTATATTTCTAAAGTTAGAGCAGATAATTTATGTTTGTGGGACTATATTGATAGGCATTTCTGTTTCATTTCTTTACTGGTAGCTCTTGTAAATATTTTTTCTTTTGTGCTGGTTTCAAAGCTATTGCCAATGGGCTTCCTTTCTAGTTCAGTGAGTAGCAAAAATGAAAAGCAACATAGCAGACTTTTTGGGCCTGAAACATAGTTATTTGCTTATGGTTTGGTTTGTGAAACATGAACAGACAGCAGCACTGAAAAGAAATGCACGAAGAATCTATGCATTAACTTACCCACCAGATCAATCTTAGATCCAAATTTTTTTTAAAACAAAAAAGAAATCAACAAAATTCACAGGTCTGAGGATGAAAAATGTCTCCCTCTGCAGTAGCTCGTCCTGGTTTTCTGTCCTTTTGTACTTGTGGTAGAATTCCTTTTATTACTTTCGTATGTTGATTCTGTGATAATGCCTGCTCAGGCATTCAATCTGTTTACAGTAATTCTCTGGACTGTACTTACAGTCACATGTATAATACTAACTTTGCACTTTCTCGGATGTCATTTTTATTGAATAAATTAGTCAAAATGTAAGAACAGTGGCTGTTTTGTGTTCTGGTATACTATTAATATATACATTTGCATACCTAACTTGCTTAGCCTTAGTGACTAACTTCTCTGAAGCCTTAGGCCACACGCAGTGAATTTGTCGCCTGGATACAGTGAACCTTTGTTGAACCCCTATTAAGCCAAGTAAGAGAAGGAGGGCCCCAAAGATGAAGTTGCAGCTAGAAGATAAGGAAGTTTTAAACTGTTGGTGGACAGCAGCAGGGCCTCTTTGAAGATAAGAGAAGAATCTTCAGCCCTCCCAGGGACAATGAAGGAGCCCAATGAGGAACAAAAAGACCCCAGAACCAACTAACACCATGGGGAGAACACATATGGAGTGGGAACTTAGATTGTAAGGGTGTCATTGCCCAGATATTACTTTGTATGGGGTCCCTTTCTGGAGGCACCCAGCTTGAGCTTTTTTACATCTCTGCACCACTCAATAAATTTGTCTGGCGTATGTTGTGTTGGAGACTGTGCTTTGGGAAACCTAGGGTTGAGCCTGAGGGATGAGGAAGTGCCCAAGAGTGAGTGTGTGTGTGTGTGGAGTCAAAAAGGGGCACCCGTCAGCTCACTGGAGGTGCCGGCTGCAAAGGAACTCCGGTCCCAGCAGTTAAAAGTTTCAGGTGGTGTGTGTGCGATTCCTTGAATGGTGTGGGAATGCTTGGGCAGCAGCTACTCCCTTAACATAATGTCTGTCAACTTACAACTTGTCTTCTTTACAGGACAATATTTCATGGAAGGGCAGTAGTAACTTGCAATACAACATAACCAGAGCGAGCATGCCTCTCTGATGTAAATGAAGGCAGGAACTACGTAGTTGTTTCCCGCTCATTTTGGGGTGCAAAGCAGGTGTCTCAACCTGACCTTTTATAATGGCACTTCAGATGCTCTAGAGCGACTAAGACATGGTCTAGTATCTGGCGTGCTTATTTGCAGTTTTAAAGTCCTGAAGTCAGTTCACTGGCCTGCTACGGACATCTTGAGCAGTACGGTTGGAGACAAGAATTTCACACATATAATGGAAGAGAGATAAACAGAAACTTCTGCAAGTGAATTCGTGCTGGGATGGCACAAATTACTCTCTGGAGGTTGCCCTCTTCCTAAATAACAGCAATGCCAAGTAAAACTGATCTTATTTGTACTCGTTTTTGATCTGTGACACAGCAAAACTGCTAATTTGCATCACAAGCATGAGTGGATGAACACACTACAAATTCCATTTTATACAGATGCCATTGAACTTGTGCTCCAGATTTTACAGAAAAGCAGGTCTCTACTTCTGTGGGTATTAAACTATCTCATGGCATCACATTAAGAAAAAGGAATCTCCAAAGGGATCTCCAAAGGGATAGTATCAGAAAAATGGCCTACCTTTGTTCCAACTCCAGAATATCCTCCATCGCTGGGCAATTTTCAAAAGGACAGATCTTTGAAAAAAGTGGGCAGAGAGGAAAAATAAAACTGCAAATATTTTTGTGAAATGAAACCTCTATCCTGAAGACGTGAAAGGAGAGGAGAACAAATGCTAAGCATTCTCTAGGGAGTTATTCTTCCTCAAAAAAAAGGTAAGCTTTGCCTATTATCAAAAGTTGGCAGGCTCAATTTATTAAAGTAAGAGAATGTACAAATCTTATTGGCAGTGTTGGAAGAATGTGCACAGTCTCTGCACAAACCATTATCATCCAGGAAATTTACAATACCTGTTGGAGTAGTAGGTACACTGTACATCTTGTGAAAAAAAATACCACCAGCAAATCAGTGCTTTGCAGTGCATGAAATTCATAAATGTTCTCTTGCACCTAAGTGAACTGTTCTCTGGGAGTTCAATCTTTTGCCAGTTCCAGGAATAGTGTTGTGTAACTTCTGAAAGAAGTTTTTAATAGGTAAGAAAATAGGCAGAAAGAGGAAATACATTTTTTAAACTCCAAGAGAGACGGGCTGTGCAAATGTGTGTGTCTATATATTAATGGTTGGGGATATCATAGCGACATGCTCACATGTATTTCCCATCAAGCTACCAGATTTTGAGAAATATATAAAATGTTTGTAAACATCTGGAAAAATATTATTATTTGTTCAGGATAAAAAAAGTACAGCTTTAAAATTCAGTACTTAGAAACAGCTCTATGGTGAAGAAATTCTTTCATCTTTCCTCTGATTCCGCATTAGAAGGTGGCTTTAGTCTTATATTGTCCTGGCAATTTTTTAATGGAACATCCAAAAGCACATATTTCTGATTAGGCAAAAAAGTGTAAATTTGAGATATTACATACAAGAGAAAAAAAATATTAAAAAATTATCTATGATAACGTCCTAAAAAATAAAGTGAGAACACAGACAACAATGAACTGAGTTATATAGCATCTGAACTGCAACATAAAAGCACCTTCAGATTAAAAAAGTATTTGGCTGCTCAGGTTTTAATAGAAACTGCAACATTTTTCTGGACAGAATAGATTGTAAACAGTCCTGTTTTCATTAAAAAGCCTTCATAAGTACAATTCCCAAACAAACAAAAGGCATCTTCCCTGGGTTTGCTCTCTAAAATTGCAGGAAAGGATTACAACTTGATGTGTTTTCTTTGTCTAGTGAAGAATTTCTATTGCAGCTCTTGTCCTGTCTTGCTTACATATATACAGATAGTGCATCATTTTGTTGGCTGTCCTCTTGTTCATACTCTCAAGCCTTTACCCTTTCTGAATAGCACTTTGCCAGTACATAAAAAAACCTCAACCAGCAGCAAAGAGTCTACTGTAGCTTGAGAATCCAGTCAGTAGGGAAAAAGGTATCATATTCTGTCTTTTCCATTTTTTTCTTTTCATGCAAATTGTAAACACCTACAGAATCCAGAAGGTGATCCAAGCAACTCTTAGGTTCTGTCGGACTGCGTATTTGGTATAGCCCTGTAGCTGTCCCCTGACCTACATTTCCCTGAAGGTTTTAAGCTCTGTGTTATGAGGGTGCATGTTCAAAGGCTGGAGCTTTAACACTGTGGATTGTTACTGAGTAAAGGCACAAGCTCAGGCCCGAGAGACAAATGCTTAACTGGTCATGTGATCTGGACTGCCACCTTAATATCTATTTCCTCTGCTGAAGCCATAGAATATTATTGACCTGAATCATACACGTGCTGAGATTGTACATTGCTGCAGTCTATACAGGTAGGTAGGGACAAACTATGAAATCTTATGCTTATGCAAGTCCTCTAAATTTCAGTCAAAGTGCATAGATACAAGTGTGAATATTTAAAGTATGAAATATTTAATTTCACTGCTGTAGGGTCTTTTGATCTTGTAGCTCTACTGATGATAATGGAGTAGGGGAACATTTACGAAATAGTGTATTTGGGCTCAAAAAGCAGAATTCTGTTGGTTTTGGGTTATGAAAACAAGGGAATAAAGTGTCTACTGAGTTTTTTGTGAAATGAAACCTTTGTCCTGAAGAAATAAAAGGAGAGGATAACTGCATCCAAAGATGACTGCAAGAGAAATATGGCTTAGCAGTGACAGATACAGTTACGACTGACTACCACTTTCAATGTGACATCAAGATTTTGGATTTGTTCGTTCTGCAATACATTACTGAAAACACTGCTAAGGCAATTGCTGTAGTTTTTTCCTTTAAAAAAACATAACAAACAAATAAACAAATAAAACCCTCCAGGAGTGCCAGCCTTTATCGACTTATTAAATCCATAGGTAAAAATAGCAGCTCTCTTGTATTAAAAGCATTCTGATTATTTTTAACCACCGATGCTCAAAACCATGAGTTTTCAAAACTGTAAAATTGTCATAGACATAAAAAAAAGCCTCTTCTGCCCACCATCTCTCAGCTATTTCCTAGAATAGAAAGCAACAGAAATTCCATTTCTGAATAGGAATAGATGATAAATATGAAAGTTGGAAATGCTAGACAACTGGATATTGTGAATACACTTTGTGTTTCATTGATATTTTACATATAGATAGTATGACAAAGAAAAAGGTCCCACTGATGGGCAGTGTTTAAACAGTACAACCAAAGGGTCATGTGTCGAGCAAAATAGTGACAATGCTTTTGGTTTTAAGATAAATTTCTTGTTATGATTTGAGTTAAACTGTCATTATGTTAATTTTATGGGCAAACTGGAAACTGCATTTCTGGAGTCTCTGTAAGTGTAGAAGTTTTATGTGAGATGATAAAGGAAGTGCAAACTTACTTTCTGTATCTCCTTAGGTGAAACAAAAACACAATATGCAATAGGCCTTTACTTTGAAGGACATTTTTTCCAGTTGCTTTCCCTACTTCTCCCTGCCAAATCCAACTTGGGGAAGCCCAAACACTGCCTTCTGCTGTTGGTGGTAATGTCACTGCTCATTGCTCTTGGGGAGGTAACAAGAAAGCAGCAAATACTTACTGCTGCATACTTATATCTGAAGCGTGACACCACTGCATTAGAGATTTATGAAAAGTTCTCACCCTCTTATAAATATGTGTAGGTAAATAACTTATGTTGACATGCAGTCCTTAAGGTATAACACAACATTTTCCATTGGTATTAAACACAAGTAAAACAATTAAAATATGTCCAAAACCATAAAATATCTACTTCACCATGAACCACAATTTTAATAGTTATTCAAAAGCATGTCTTGTTGCAAGTCTCTTGTACTGAAATGAACATGGCCATGGTCTCCCACATAAGATCACAGTCCAATACTCCATGAGTTTATTTGAATGTTAGACTCAAATACAAAAATACACAACTGTAGACTTCCTTCATTTCAGGAACAACACTCTGGCTTTTGCTAGAATGCTCTATCACTATCTGAGTGGAATTGATATACTAATCTGGGAAAGGGCTGGAGTCATCACTTAAGGTATATTTTCAATACGTGAATTAGTCCTTCAAATATTATTAGTTTTTTAATATTGACAGATATTGGATTGATCTCTTTTGGAACCAGAATGTGAGGGCCGTGAACATTCTGTGTGATTCTGTGTGTGTGAATCTAGTCCAAACAAACAGCATAACTTGATTTTTTTTTCTGCTGTAGGTATAATTAAACATTTTTTTACAGATTCTTTAGGAAGGTTATGCAGTCTCCTTCCCTGAAAAGTTTTGAAAACAGATAAAAAATATCTGTCAGGAATAGTTTAAACATCACTGTATATGCCATATGTACCAATGACGGAGTTAATGCTTCTCAGTCGTTACAGATGAGTAGTGATCTGTAAGACCTCAGAAAGTATTCCATGGCACTACTGCAAAAATATAGCTGTAAAACAAAGCCAACCCTGCCACACTTCCACACATGCATACAAACAAAACCGCACAATACACATATACACAAAAGCTCAAGAGGAAAGTTACAGACAAGTATTTAAAGTTTACTCTCATTTTCATCAGGTTGCAAAACAGAAACCATATGGCAAGACTCAACACATAGTACAGGATGATTTTGGGTTGTTTTGTGGAAAGGCTGGATGGTTCTTTGACTCAAAAAATGTTCAGAAGCACTTGGTTGGGTGACTCTGAAGGCCTTTTTCATCCTGGGCCTATCTGCTATGAATTTCTGATTATACTTTTTAGGCACACTTTCTTAGGAAGGCGTGAAGCAATAGACTATCACCCAGGAAACACTGAAGGACCTCCTCTTGGTATGATAACCATAAAAGTAAGCATGAATTCAATTTTTTATGCCCCTTAAATTCTTATTTTCGCCTTTAAGCAATTACTGGCAATAACCTTGACAGTACCCACTCAGTGCTATTCACCTAGAAATAGACCAAATTGCTAACATCTTTTTCATTAATACACTTTTTAAAAGCATTTCTGAATGTATGAAGTATAAATGCTAAAATAAAATGGAATATAAAAATAAAATGCAATATCTGATTATTCATAGTTTGCAATATGTTGTATACACCATGTCCTTGATATCAGCCAGTTCAGTGATGACAGATTACAATTTTTCTCTTCTGTCAAGATATGCATTGAAATTGTTCTATTCAATGACATCCCAAACAAAATGGAGACTGATTTGATTTCTTTGAGATTTCTGTGTTTGATTTACCTTCATTGTCCCTTAGGGTGAAGTTGGGATTCAAAGCAAGCCCTTCATCAAGGGAAAAATGGAATCTTGCCCCATTTGCAGAGTTATCTTTGTCAGTTGCAGAGATAGTTTGAATTACCTGAAAGAAAAATTAACGGTGAATGTGTTGAAATTTGAACTTGACCAAGTAGTACCTGACCTGAGCAGGATGCTCAAACTTAGCTTATTTTAATTTTCTACTTGACTGCTGCTAAATTCAACCAAGGAAATGACTGGGCCATTACCCTGATTTCTCTAGTATGAAATATTTCAGGAACCACACTTCAGAGCTAGATAAAAGCATCTAAAGCATCTATACTTTCTGGTATTCTGCTATGGTCAGGACCTGGTACAGAGATTTTCACCATCTGCATGGCATCATGGTGACTTTCAGAATTGTTTCACCTAAACATCTGTTTTTATGGAGCCAAAATTCAGGCTGAACAAGGATGGTCTATGTGGAGCATCATCTGCTTGCTACCCCAAGAATTAAATGCACTTCAGTACTGGTTAGAAAAAATAATTGTTTAACCAAAATGGCAGGTATATAATGCCAGCTCTCTGTTTAAAATTTCTATTAAGAATCAGTTTTAAATTGCTGCAGAAAAGAACAGGAAAAACAGCAGCAACTCTTGCTTTAGTTTGGTTTGCCCAAAAAGAACAGAATTAGATGTAGCAACCATGTATGGAAGAGGCATTTTTGAAAGGTAGGACCTATGCCTTCGAAAGCCCTGGTCGTTTTTAAAATTTAGTTTCAACTAAAACTGAGCTAAGCTTTCGGAATGTGTGACCAAGCAATATTTCTTCCTCTGCTTTCATTTTCATGCTGGGCCTGGAAGCTCAGCTGCTGAAGTAGAATTTAATAAAAGTTGTTCTTGTGATATAGGCAGTGAAGCCCACACAGACTGCTGCACGGAGCTGATAGATATCCTGAGGGAAGCATAAAAGGGGAAGGGAAAGTGCTCTTTTCATGAGAATTTTTCTGTCCAATGTTCAGCTGTAGTCTGCTGGGGCTGAACCTGAAGTATAAACAGTGCGGGCTCAAGTGTTTTGGTCTGTTTTAAAACTAAAAGACAGCACACAGTTCTCTACCAACATTCACATAAGAGAAGCAAAACAAATGCATTTTAAAGCCAATAGAACTGAATGCTTATTTCATTTACTATATACAATACAGTACATTGTATTGACTATACACACTGGAGACAATTAACAATATGAAGATAATCACTAAGAACATTTTAAAAGTTTGTTGTGACACTTTTTTTGCTGAACTATAGCAGAATAAATTCAATCTGAAATGTCTCTAATCATGCAGTTTACCAAAGTCATGGCAATGTCGGTGAAAATATTTGGTAAAAGCTAATTGTTCTCTACTGAATTTTGCAAAGGTGGCATATCTGTTATGGAAACGACTACCATGTAAAAACAGATATATAAGATTATCTTAGGTAGATATGTTTAGTTAATAAAGTTGAAATGCAGTGAGGTAAAGCAAGACAAAAAAATGTTGATGGAAGAGTATTTGCAAGAGAATCAGTTTCTGTTATTATTCAAAGACTGAAAATACTGATAAAAACCATGCAGAGCCGTAAAAAAAACAGATAAGACTTTTAAAAAAGATGAATTTATTGAAAATTGTTTATAAATCCTCAATGCTCTTTATCATTGAAATATAAGTCGTTTTGCCATGCACTTTCACTTTTTATTTGACAGCCTAGTAGATAAACTTTTGTCCCGATGCCCTCTCTTACATAAAACATTCAGTGACATTTTACAGAATCTTGCTTGAAGAATATAGCATTTTGGAACAAAAATACCTTTGATCAAGACCTCGTGCCACTAGACTGGTATAAAATTTATTTGTTTTTAAGACTAATTTTAAAACTCAAGAAAATATGCTGTCTACATTCCCTGATTTCACACATGGAAATTCAAGTAACCCCTGAGTTCACCCATGTATGTCAAAAGTATAGCAACAGATGGTATAAAAAGCAGGCTTTTACATGAGGAAAATAGACACTGAATGTGTAATACCACAGGTCAAAATATTTTTGACAGAACTGTTTTGAAACAAAAAGTTCACACTCTTTCAGAAAAGACTTCTGCTTTCTAGGGAAAAGATTACAAAAACATTCATTCAGAGGTGAGGAACAAAAGTGTGTGACATCTTGACACTCAAATGTACTATCAACCCTTTTCTAGTTAATAGGCCAACTAGCTAATGGCCTATTAGCAGACATTAACATGCACCTTAGCAAAGCTGATTAAAACAAAAATGTAGACAGAGAACCTCAGCTGCTGTTCAGCTCACTTGACAGCACTGAAGCCATGAAAATGAAGGGGTGTGGTATTTTTTTAAAGGCAAGATTTGGTGAGAAAAGAAAGGATTTCAAGAACAGAGGAGAACTAATTGAAGAGCATAGAGAGCAGGTGCTAAATTCTACTCAGATGCTTTTCAGAACTGAATCAATAAACCAGTAAATATACACAGGACAAACTTGTATATGTGGAGGCGTTCCTTGCCAGCTACCATTGATTTCATTTGGCTATTAGAAATAACAGCACCCAGGGTGAGGTGGCTCATGTTGGCAGCACAATATTTTTACGCCTTGATTCTGAAAAAGTCTGTGTGTGTGCACGTGCACATACACATACTTGTGTGTTAATTTACTGTGAGATATGGTGTCAGGAAAATGACATTTCAGTACTCTCACAGTTTTTCCTACTATTCCTCTGGAAAGCACCCAGAAAAAATGTTATCTTTGGAGAGCTATAGTAATATGACTAGCAGATCTAGTCAGATATTTTAACAGATTTGTACTCTGCCAGGACAAACACTGAACTTGGAAACATTCAGAAAACTGTCAACACTTCAATCCTTCACTTTCCAGAACAAAGAATTTAAACATTTTTTACATCACTATTTGCTCCCATTGTCTTAAAAATAATTTAAAAAATTATAAAAATAATAAAACGTTGCATTTGAAGCAACGGAAAATTGCAAAATTTCATTTTCCTACATTGGCTAAATTTCACAATTATTCACAAAATCAGTAGATTTCTTGAAGTCAGAGTTCTCCAAGTCTGGATACCATCTAAGATCAAATCACAGCTGCTTTATCTACTTTAATTAGTAGTATCTGCCAGGGATCACCAGGAATCTGTTGGACATAGTTGGTTAGTGTGCTCAACAAGGTGACTGCTAAGGCAGTAAAGCTGTCACTTCAGTGTGGAAATTATCATCCTCTCACAAGCATTTGATCTTCGAGATGCCTCAGGGGGATTCATTTAACCATTTAAGTCCTTAAGTTTTATTGCCTTTTTTTTTTTTTAAGTAAATAAATTAAGCTGTGGAGGGTAAAAGAAGCAGGAGACAGAGGCTGTGCAATTAAATGACACCGAGATTTCTCTTCATAGAAGCCTATTCTGAAAATAAATAAGCAAACATGAAAAGTCTTCTGATGACAAACTATTGACTAGTTTATCTTGCACAATAAATACAAAAAATAAATTAAAAATTTCTAGCAGCTAAGGTGTTTCTAGAAAGCTATGACCTGACTGCTGTTACTGACAATTGGTGGGACGAATCCTATGACTGAAGTATGCCTATGGATGGCTACAGACTGTTCAGAAGGGACAGGCGGGGAAGGAGAGGCAGAGGCATTGCCCTCAAGATCAAGAAATGGATACAGTGTGAGAGCTGCTATATTTGTTGCTAGGCAAACAAGAGGGAAATGCACAAGCAGTTGAAGCAAGGACAGGCATCCTGGGAAGAGTATAGGGGTGCTACCTTGTTGTGTAGGGAGGGTGTCAGGAGGGCCAAGGCACGGCTGGATCTGAATTTGGCAAGGAGCGCAAAGAATAACAAGCAGGGCTTCTACAGGTACGTCAACCAGAAAAGGAAGGTTAAAGAAAGCGTTACCCCCCCAATGAACAAGAATGGCAACCTAGTTTCAACAGATGAGAAGAAGGCTGAGGTACTCAACAACTCTTTTGCCTCAGTCTTCCGTGGCAACCTCTCTTCACACACCTCTTGAATTGATGGACCACAAGGCGGGGACGAGGGGGGTAAAGCCATTCCCACTGTAAGGGAAGATCAGGTTCATGACCACCTGAGGGACCTGAAGGTACATATACGTCTGTGGGACCTGAAGAGATGCATCCCAGAGTCCTGAGGTAATTGGCTGATGCAGTTGCCAAGCCACTCTCCATAATATTTGAAAAGTCACGGCAGTCAGATGAAGTCCCTGGTGACTGGAGCAAGGGAAACATTGCACCCATTTTTAAAAAAAATAGAGTAGGACCTCGGCAATAACTGACCTGTCAGCCTCACCTCTGTGCCTGGGAAGATCATGGAACAGAACCTCCTAGAAGCTATGCTAAGGCCCATGGAGGACAGGGAAGTGATTCGAGACAGCCAGCATGGCTTCACCAAGGGCATGTCCTGCCTGACCAACCTAGTGGCTCTCTATGATGGAATTACTAGATCAGTGGACAAGGGAAAAGCAGCAGATGTCATCTATTTGGGCTTCTGTAAAGCCTTTGACACAGTCCCTCACAGCATCCTTCTCTCTAAATGGGGGAGATATGGATTTGGTGGGTGAACTGTTTGGTGGATAAGGAATTGCTTGGATGGTTGCAGCCACAGGGTAATGGTCAATGGCTCAATGTCCAGATGGAGATCAGTGACAAATGGTGTCCCTAAGGCATCCATATTGGGACCAGTGCTATTTAATATTTTCATCAATGAATTAGCGAGATTGAGTGCACCCTCAGCAAGTATGCAGATTACACCAAGCTGAGTGGGCTGCATGAAAACAAGCGTGGCCAGCAGGTCGAGGGAGGTGATTCTGCTTCTCTATTCCACTCTGGTGAGACCCCACCTGGAGTACTGCATCCAGCTCTGGAGTCCTCAGCACAAGAAGGATGTGGAGCTGTTGGAGCGGGTCCAGAGGAGGGTGACAAAAATGTTCAGTCTGAAGAAAAGAAGGCTGCAGGGAGACCTTTTAGCACCCTTCCAGTACCTGAAGGGGGCCTATAGGAAAGATGGGGACAATCTTTTTAGTAAAGCCTGTTGTGACAGGACAAGGAGTAATGGCTTTAACCTAAGGGAGGGTAGATTTAGACTGGATATAAGGAAGAAATTTTTTTACAATGAGGGTAAATGAGTAAAACACTGAAATGAGTGGCCCAGAGCGGTAGTTAAGGCCCTATCCCTAGAAACATTCAAGGTCATGTTGGATGGGGCTCTGAGCAACCTGTTCTAGTTGAAGATGTCCCTCCTCACTTCAGGGAGGTTGGGCTAGATGACCTCTAATGGTCCATTCCAACCCAAAGCATTCTACGATTCTAAAACAGATGTGCTGAAGAGAGAAATGTGTACTCTTACAGGGCAGTGCAGGGCTGGAGCCCAATCTGAAAGCATTAGTCAAGCAGAATTGCCTGGCAATATCTGACAGAATTTGTTTTTTAGTGGTAAATCTTATGGACAAGTAAATATTGCCTTTTCAGTGATTCAAAACCATTCAGCTGGGCATGCTTTTTAGCATATGGAACGCTTGTCTTGCTCTGTAATCCTTGTTTATTTGTCCCTCCTCAATATTTGTTGAACACTGTAATTTTCTTTCTTAAACTAGACAGTAAGATCTTCTGAGTAAGAGCCATGTACCATTGTGCTTTCGTTTTGGTTTGGCTTTTGTACATTGCAATGGTATCACAATCTTTTCTGAAACATTGTTGTGCAATGCAAATAAAAATTAGTGCATGTAATGTATGTGATGAAGTCCCGTTAGTTTAAGAACACAACAACATGCTGATCCAGTCTTTCATATTAAAGTACTGCTTCTAGAGTACTTAACGGTAGCATTAATCTTGGGTGTTAAACTGTAATGTTACAGAGATCAGGAGTCATTCACACTTGCAACAGAAAGAAACACAGCACTGACCCGAATTAGGAGCAAATGCTATTACAGTAAAACTTATTTTATCCTTTAAATGTCTCTCATAAATTTCCACTTGCAGAGCTACTACTGGAGAGTTAAAACTTTGCTAGTAAGAAACATTAGCTACTCACTGTTTTGGTTTGACCTGGATAAATGCCAGGTGCCCACCAAAACCACTCTATCACTCCGCCTCCCCAGCTGAACAGGGGAGAGGAAAAATGATGAAAGGCTCGAGAGTCGAGACAAGGACAGGGAGAGATCACTCACCAATTACTGTCATGGACAAAACAGACTGAACTTGGGGAGAAAAGGGAATTTAATTCTTCACCAATCAAATCAGAGTACGATAGTGAGAAATAAATCCAGATCTTAAAACACCTTCCCCTCACCCCTCCCTTCCTCCCAGGCTTAACTTCACTCCCGTTTCTCTACCTCCTTCCCCCCCTGAGCGGCACAGGGGGATGGGGAATGGGGCTTGTGGTCAGTTCATCACATGTTGTCTCTGCTGCTCCTTGTCCCTCAGGGGAAGGACTCCTCACACTCTTCCCCTGCTCCAGCATGAGGTCCCTCTCACAGGAGACAGCTCTCTGCGAACTACTCCAACGTGAGTCCTTCCCACGGGCTGCAGCTCTTCACGAACTGCTCCAGCGTGGGTCCCTTCCACAGGGTGCAGTCCTTCAGGAACAGGCTGCTCCAGCGTGGATCCCCCATGGGGTCACAAGCCCTGCCAGCAAACCTGCTCCGGTGTGGGCTTCTCTCTCCACGGGTCTGCAGGTCCTGGGAAGGCTCCCTGCTCTGGCATCTTGAGCACCTCCTGCGCCCTCCTTATTCACTGACCTTGGTGTCTGCAGAGTTGTTTCTCTCACATCTTCTCACTCCTCTCTCTTCACTGCCATTTCACCACAGTTTTTTTTCCTCTTCTGCTTAAATCTGTTATTCCAGAGGCACTACCACCGTCGCTGATTGGCTTGGCCTGGGCCGGCAGCAGGTCCGTCTTAGGGCTGGCTGGCACTGATTTTATCAGACATGGGGGAAGCTGCGTGTAGCTTCTCACAGAAGCCACCCCTATAGCCCCCCCACTACCAGAATCTTGCCATGCAAACCTATAACACTCACCAGAAACAACATCCCTGGCAAACAAAGTGTTTCTGAGCTAGCTTCACTGCACTCTTTAGCTTATTATTAATTATAACTACTATTGTTAAATTATATAATTTAGAAAATATTAGAATATGTTGAAAGCAATTGCAATTAATGCTTAAGAGATTTTATCTTCTTTTAGTCCTTTACAACTTCTAATTCTTCTATATTTGGCTTTATTTGAGGTTTTCAACACATTATTTTTACTTTAATAAGCAAGTTAATAAGATATATTCAGTTGATAGACAGACCTACTTAGATTTTCAAAGAGTTTGAGTGAGGTGTCTCAACAAAAGCGCTGAAGAAAGCTGTGCAGTCATGAGATAAGAGGGAAGGTCCTTGCACAAATAATTGCTCAATAGACAGGAAAGAGGGTCTCTTCTGTAAATTCTTTTCTGTAAATTGTCTATTCTAAAAGGAAAGGAAGTCACAGAGATTTCCTGTTCGACACAGATTTATGCTGGGCCACTTGTTGGTCAGTGTAATAATGAACGTCTTATAGAGAGTATGAATGATCAGCCCACCAAATCTGCTTGAGATACTGAGTTGTTCAAGGAGGAAAAGAGGAAGGGCTGACACTAAAGACCTTCCAATAGTCAGCAGCCAGGTGATACAAAGACGGATGAAATTCATTATACGTAGACCTAAAGTCTTTACATCGGATACATGATGGTGCTCTCTGAACTGACCATTGCTTCCAATGATATAGGTGTTATGGTGGGCAGTTTTTTTTATTTAATACTTACTAGTGGTTAAAAAGCAGAGAAATTGCTAGGAAAGACAGAGAACAAAGCAGAGATCGTCGTATACCATGAAGCATAAGCTATGACTAGAATTACAAACCATTGCATACATGCGTCTTGAATCTCCATTCTCCATCTCAAGGTCAATAGAGAGGAATTGGAGAAAGTTTAGAGGAGGACAAGATGAATGATCAAAAGTCTAGAAGGGCTTTATCACAGCCTGTCCAAGTTAAGTAGGACTTTTCAGTCTGGATAAGAGACGGCTGAGGGGCAATGTGATTTATGAGATTTATGAATGGCATTCAGATAGTAAATAGGGATCAGCTGCGCTCTTTCTCTCTCTTCCAACACAAGAACTGGTAAATATGAATTGAAGACAGCATGGGAAGATTAAAAAAAAAAAAAAAAGCAGAAAAAAAGCAGGTGGTAGGTCTTCCTGAAACATGCAATTAAATGGTAAAATTCCTTGCTGCATGAGATAGCAAATATCAAGTTTATATTTTCTGTAGGAAAAGCCGGACAGATTCATATGAGTTGGTTATTAAAGGATTACTAAAAACCCAGCAACCACAGTTGGATCAGGAAATGATTCCAGGGAATTAGATGTGGTAAGTATCATACATACTTGCCGTGTTCTTATATTGGTCTTTAGGTGTCAGCTTTTGACCACTGTTAGAGCCAAGATAACTTTGGTCAGCCTATAGTCTGACATTTTTTTAACCTCAGCATTAAAAATAGAAAAATGTCACTATGCATTTATGTACATTGCTTTTAAAGACTTGATGAGAAAACTGTTATCACTAGTAGTATATTCCTCAGGAAAGATGTGAGCTCTCAGCTGTAGCTTACATACTGTGCAATAATTTAAAACCAGCATAGAGTGCTGGGTAAAAGCTCAATCTATGCAAAAAAGCAAAGGCACTTGGTAAAATTGTCAAACCATGGACTACAATGAAGTGCATCTATCACAGGAGCAGCAGCTGGAATGTGATTCTGCGATTCAGTCTCAGTTGTGACCCTCCCTATGCTCATAGTTGTGAAAAACCTGTTCAACATGTTTTGCATAATGACCCTGCACAGACAAGGTTGATTAACATGCAAAAAATGTTGATGGCAGCCATGTTAACCAGCCATTTCACTGAGCTATATTTGAAAACTCGCTACCAAGTGGCACTTGGATGAGAGACGTTAAATCTGCTTCATCCATTTTGTTCAGGATAGTGACTTAACAAATTCCATCACTTATCTGACAAGATTAAAGTTTTGTGTGTCTTTACTGAAGACAGTTTGGGTATATTTTTACAGCAACAAGAAAGATATATTGAACAAATTCCCAAGTCTTCTCCCTTCAGCCTAATACACTTAAAAATTTGAATCAAATGTGAAATACAAAAATGAAACCAGAAAGAATTATGACACATGTTCCCCGAATCAAATTTCTTGTATATGTGGCATTAACAAATGAAGTAATTCTTCTTTCTCACTGGGAAAGAGATAACCGTAAGAGTTACCTGACCAGGCTTTGCATTCTCACAGACAACTACATCATACTCTCTGGCAAGCTCAGGAGGGTTGTCATTGATGTCCAGGATTCTAACACCAACTGGAACGTGGCTCACTAGCCCAGGATTGTCTGCAAAATACACAAGGGGATATTAAGGCTTTTGAAATACTTAATATTCTGTGATATCCTCTATTTAAATATGGTTTCTTAACAGAATAACTGGATAGGAACTAGATACAGCTATAGAAATTCAGGTAGTAAGATGCTAAAAGATGTTGTTTTCCGTGCTTCATTAACTGTCTCACAAATAATTGAAAGAGTGGAAAGTATGGTATGAGTCTTATGTCACTGTTCTATCACATCCGTAAAAATGCAAGTTACTCTGGAACTAAAGTGGAAGAAAGCTGTGAGAGTTACTACGTACTGTCACACTGTGTGCTGGGAAATGATCAATTATTTTGTAATGAGTGTGAAAGTGCAATCACAGTATTGAATAAAATCTAATACAAAAAAATTTAAAACTTTTTTCTCATCCTCTTAAAGAGTTTAGGAAATAAAATACCAAAATAATAAGAAAATATGAATGTTTAGACACATATAAACTTTTCCTAAGATTGAGTTCAGCATCCTCACAAGTTATTATGCTATTACACAAAGTAGTTAATGAATCTTGCTTTAGCAGTGACATACCAGTAAGAAAAAAATGTTTATGTAGCAGTGTCTTAGGCTGTGATCTGTACTTCCGTGAGACCTCACCCTTGAAAAGAGTTCACCATCAAAAAGCACAGTAAATAATATCCTTTCAATGAGAATACACTTTCCATGATAAAATGGGAAAAAAACAAATTTTTTTTAGTCCATAATTCCCTTCTTCTTACTACTAAGTACTAAGAAAATATTGTTTTGTTGAAAGAATTATATACTAAAGCTTTTTATAAATAGCTAAAATACACCTTCTGATGTCTGTGTAAGTATCAATCAGTTAGATGACAAACTTAATTTTAGTTTCAGAAATCAAATGAAACTATCAGTAGAAGACAGCAAAGTCAATCTTTCAAATGCAAGAAGATTGAAGAATGGGGTCCTACAGATTGACATTTTAAAAGTGCATGTCCCTGTGTGTGCTCATGAGAAGAAACAAAAAGGGAAACATTAGCAGTCTAAACGTGATTCGCCTTGGTTATTTTCATCTTAATTAATCCACTTAATGTTTCTATCATTTGTAAAATGCCTTAGATTTGTCACACCTTTAATGGCCTCTGCTCAGAATTCTGAAAAAGATTGATTAGAAACATATTTGGCTTCAAAGCCACCAGTAATGTAGCCCTCCAATGAAAGAATATTTGAGAATGTTGAAGTTTCTTTTGACAAAGTGAGAGGTTTATCCTTCTCTGTTTTCATCTGGGATTCTAGCCAAGGAACCTAGGGTTTAGAATTTCTCTTCAGATTTTTCATATTCTCCTTTTAATTTATGTGTATGTTCACCTGATGATTTTAATTTACTTTTGGATCTTAGTTAATTATCACCATAAAATGGGAATAGAAAGAAGGTCACAAAAGCCAACAGAAAAGATAGACCTTACTTTGATAACATAGGAACCTCTACTCTCAATTAACATTAGCATTAGAAGTTAGAAGAACAAACCCAGAAAACATTCATAGACTTGCAAATTCCAGTTTCTGACTGAAATTTTCTTTGAGTGTTGGTATTTTCAGTTTTGCCCCAAAACTACGAATATCTTTATAACAGGTGAACTAAAGGACTAAAGTAGGCTATGTCAATTGTATTCATGCAAGACTGAGGCTTTCCATTGCTACCTGGAAAACATTTATTGGAAAACTTTGAGGAATGTTAAAATGCTAGAAATATATGAAGTGAAGGTGAGGAAGAATGACACTTGGCTGTTCACTAAGCAGTTGGGAGAAATGAACTATTCATCTACCTGTACTCTTATTACTGAGGGAAGCAATCTCCTCTCCAGGAGACCCTTTGCAGTAGGAGTATTAACAGAAAAAGATCTTTGATCCTTCCCTGGAGGTAGTTCATGAGATTGTGCAGAACAGCACAAGCAGTAGAGATATTGACTATTTCTTATTGCTCACTGAAATATAGCTTACAAACATTTAGGTAACTCCCTCTGTCAATGCCATCAGACAATCCAATTACAAAAATCCTAAACTTACATAGCATGATACCTAGATGATCTAGAGATGTTCTACAACTCAGAAAAGCTTTGTTCTTGAGCCTTTGTTTGGAAGGCTCTTGCACATAGTTTGTGAGGTATATGCATTAAAAAGTGGTATAAATTAAAGGAAGGATACAAAGCAGATAAAGAGAAAGCACACAAAAGTGTAGAAAGGAGATGGAAGGCTGAGATCACAGTAAAGGGTTAAGAATGAAGAAATCCATTTGGGAGTGGATTCATGAACTGTAGTGAAGGAACTGAAGATTTCAGTACTAGAGAAATCCTGAAGAAGCCTTTGCCAGAAGGCAAAAAACTTTGTGATGATCAGATAATCGTAGGATCACTGAAAAATCTTAGTGGAAAGGGGCTTCTAGAGGTCACTGGTCCAGCCTCCAGCTCACAGCAGGGCCATCTTCCAAGCTATAAGGGAGCATGATACACCTAAGACAAAGAGAGCAAAAAAGTAGGAAGAGCACAGTGCAGAGGGCTCCAGAGATAGAGAACTGTTCTGTAGGTCTGCCATGTTTGGAATAGTTACTGGGGAAGGAAAATCAAACATTTGAGTCCAATTTGTGGTTAAAAAAATGGTAAATACTTTTGTTTCAGTATAGTGTATCAGACCTCTTTGCCACTTCTTGAATGTGTCCTCTACTCACTACAAAATGCCGATAGTGAAAGCGTGAACACCACTTACCAAAACAGTCTTGAAGTTTGTGAAATTGCGTATACTACATAGGTGTGCATGCAAAACAATACCACAGTTTATAATAGGGCGAGAGAATGAGAATGATTTAAGGGGGACCTTTCAACCTTTTTTTCGCCCACATAGGTTTGGTTTTGTTATTTTATTGTAAAATAAATATAAACTCCAGTCTTTTTCAAGTGTACAGCTCACCTGCGATCTCCAAACCACCATAATAACTGGTCCTTTTAGCAGTAATTTTTTGTTTATTAGACAAATTTCTTGGAGCACTTTGGCAGATTTCCTGTTTTAAGATAATCAGTGCTGACATATATTTCAGGCCTGCATATTAGAAAATAGCCAGATCCATTCTGTGTCCCATTAGCATTACGCCTCAAGAAGAAGTCTTGAATCTTGTCTTCCATTAATTTCTGTGGGCAAACTTTAAAAATGCTATTTAAGAAAAAGCTTTTTAATGCAGCTACTGCTGCCCTAGACTTCCTTTTCATATTAACAAAATTCCCATGGGCTTTATGAAAATAAATTCTACCTGAATGACATTGAGAATAGCAGTCCTGACAGCAACAGTCTTTTGTGGTTTTGGTTTTTCATTTTGTACTTGTTTTGTGTGGGATTTTTTTTTAAGTTAGACTGGTATATTTAAAGTTATTATTATGAAAGCTAAATGAATAATTTAACCCAAAGACAGCCTGAACTATTTTAAGAGTGAAGAATTTTATGAAAAAGGGAATATTTTTACATGTTTTCATGATGTAGAACAAAAGTCTTCACCTAGTGTAAGATTAGAATAAATGTCTATGCTTTTGCATCATCAATATTATATCTTGATCTTAATCAGTACAATAACAACTTTTTTTCTTATTTTGACATATTTTCAAGACCTTATAGGCAAGCCAATAATTAGGAAGTGCAACTAACTACCTATTCCAGTACTTTTTTAAAGAAAATTAGAAAGAACTCATCACACTTCTCTAATAATAATTAGTTTTGACACCTTAGAAGACTAAACATAGATCTAGGAAGGATAAAATATAGTGCAGAAACAGAACTAAAATGATGAAAAGATGTCTAGTATGTAAGTGAGAGCAGCAATATTCGGAAAATACTGAGTTTGATTCAGGATGGTGTATATGTGATTAATTAAATTTTCTGTCAAGGAGAAAAGTAGGCAAAATCTAGTAGTAAATGTAATGTTCTATTCTGCTTTTTTAAGGTAGTGGGTGGTTTTAAATATTGTTACCTGAAGATGGCTAGAAAATGTTTTATTATTTCTTATAGCAAAGTTTGACTTTTCACTGACAAACACAAACCTCAATACACTGATCACTTCTCTTGGGTCATGCCAGTAGTGGTAGCAGTAGTAACAACAGGAGCCATAGTGGGTACAATAGCACTGCATCAGACTTAAAACATTTAGTGCTCTCAAGCTGGTAACTCGTTCTGCCTTAGTGCAAGCAAAATTCTGCAGTTCATAGACAATGCTGGTGCTCACCTCCTGAGTATATCAGGGCACAACAAAATACACTGTTTCTGCAGCCAGAAATGTCCATTTTGAGTTTCTGGTACTGATTCATAAAGCCCTGAAGACGGACATGTCACTTGATCCCAAAGACTCTTCTATGGGGACCCACCTTGGTCTCCAGGAAGAGCCACACCCTACACCATCTTCAGATGACAATGTAGGAATATCTTCATCATAGCTTTCCCCAAAGAAACAGAGGAGAATAAAATCTGTCATGCCTAGAAGCCAAAGACTAAACCAAGATAAACAGGGAAATAAGCATTGAACTTTGAATTAGAAGCATCGCTTCTTGAGCAGGATGGAAAACCAGCTGCCTTTTGACAACTAGAGTTTTTTTAATAGTTTAATGCAGGCTTTGCTTATTGCATTGAGAAGTACATTTTAAAAACCAGCAGATTCTGCTACAAATCTTATTATTGTGATTTTATTGTCCATTAGTAGGCAACTTGCCAAGGCTGAAAATAAACTGCGTATCATGTGGTCCACATTTAGGGCAATACTTTTGTGACAGATTCTGTTTCCTGGAAAAATAAATTAAATGTTATCAATGCCAAAACTCACTCTGAAACTGAGTTAGCAAGCAGAATGCAAGTGAGGTCAAAGATGAACCACGAAAGTGATTTTTTTCTTGGTGAGGGAAGGGTTTAAGGTAACACTTTTATGTCTGGTTCTCTAATGTACCTGTAGAGATAATCATAAATGTAGTAATACAATACATAAGACAAAATTTCCCTGTATAAAAAAATTGAGTGAAATTTATTATTGAAGTGTAGTCTTTATTGTTAAAAAAAATTAATTTTGAAGAAAAAATTATAGACTGAAAATCACTATGAGGAAATTTTATATTTAGCGTAAGAAAAAATTCACTTGAAGAAAAAGCTACGACACAAAGCTAGCAACAAACTCACTGGTATTAAACAATCATCCTGCTGTCCACCAGGTGCAGAAGGTTACGAGATTATAACACTGTAACAGCACTTTGTTCTGATTTACTTTCTTTTAGACCATAAAAAGGGTAACTTTTTCTAAAAATTATTTTTTTGACACAAGACATTGAAGTTATTCTTGGTTATGGGAAAAAGTTAAAAATGAGAAAATACTATGTCGCCAATTCTTGTTTTTTTTCTTAACCTTTCAATGCTGTATGCCAGAAAGATATTACTCCATAGACTTACTTCCTTCAGGCAATGCATATGTTGTTTCCATGTATTTCAAAATAAACAGAAATGACTTGTGTATTTTTGTCTTATGATTGTGCTTATTGTAAAATAAATCAGTGTGTCTCTTAATAGCATGAACAGATTTATTCTGTTTACTTTACATCTCCACTCTATTTTCAGTTCTCATTCTCCATATGACAGTCTCAAGTAGTGTTATCAGAAGTAACATATATTATAATCTCCTACCAAAATCTTAGGAAGGTCTTTTCTGTTGCAATGTAACCATAACACATGACAAAGAACTGGCAAATTCTTCTCATAAATTGCTGTTCACTGATGGCAATATGAGGTGGCAACATCCCTGTGCACCTAAAGAAAAGGCATAACTGAACCTTGCTATAATGATATACATTATCTGTTTATTCAATGTAATTACAGGGCTTTCAGTATTTATTCCAAATCTCAAGGGGGTTTATATACCACTTCTGCAAAATATTTCAGGGGAGGTTTAGATTAGATATTAGGAACAATTTCTTTACTAAAAGAGTGATCAGATATTGGAACAGGCTGCCCAGGGAAGTGGTTGAGTCACCATCCCTGGAGGTGTTCAAAAAAAGTGTAGATGTGGCACTTCAGGATATGGTTCAGTAGGCATGGTGGTGTTGGGCGGATGGTTGGACTTGATGATCTTAGAGGTCTTTTCCAACCTACGAATTTATGATTATCTCTTTCTGTGCATCCTGTTTTCATCTAAATTGTATAACTGTATCTTTCTGTTATTGTTTCTGTTTCTACCAAAACTTCCTGCCGAAGAAAGTGCTTATCTTACAGTCAGAACATGCACTTTAATGTTTTTACCCTAATACTTGAAAGCTAACTGTTCCAAACTCTTGCTGTGAGCTGTCCTGCCTTTTCATATATTTTAATTCTGAACAGTTTATTTGCCCTCTATGAAAACATCTCTGAAAGTTATTTCTTTGTGTAGTTTTTGTAATGAGTGTAATTTCCTGGGATCTTTTCAATACCACATCACAGGGTATTGCATATTTTGTCAATGAGATATTGCTCTAACTCAACACTTTTTGGAATCTTATTCCCAGAGGCTAGTGTGAGGAATGTGCATGGAGAAGCAAATATAGAAGACATATAAGCATAGATAAATAGCTTTATTTTTTTCCCCGATATCTGATTGTGTCTGATAGCCTTGGAGATTTTTGCTTTGTCTGTAAAATCATTTGCAACATGATGTGTCTTAAGTATTTTGATTTCTAATACACTGTGGTATCAAAGTTCTGTATGTGTGGCATCCTTTCGTATGGTCATTTTTTACTGTCTCTTGCTAGCATTTCTTTAAGACTGGGGAACCTGACAGAACCTGGCAGGAACTTTATTATTTCAGTTCTCCAATTCTCCACAGAATCTCCACAGCTTTACAGATTAGGAACTCCTTATGGACCCCTCAAAGTTTGTGCATTCATTGTTGGTCCTTTAGGTAAATGGTGGGAAATTATCTGCTTTTCCATTCTTAGCCATTGCAGAGCATTTTGGAGACACTCAGGAACACTGCAACTTCATCCCAAAAAGGTTGATGGTCTGGTAAACTCAGAAATCTATTTCAGATACTGGTATACTTATCAGCTGCATAAGAGAAATATGTGAAAAAATCCTAATAGAAAGTATCTTCTAAATATCTGAAACATAAACTTTGGATATGTCCTGAAATATAAGCACTTATCTTGCTGTCAAAAAATCACATTTCTCATTACAACAGTCGATATTCTTATTATCCATGTAAATGTCTGGTACTTTATGGATCCCAGTGATCTTTTGATGTTAACATAATCTGAAAGCCATAGCTAGAATTTGGTTTGCTCTATGTCTATTGAGCAGATATTGAACAGAGTCAGTTCAGTTGTTAGAATTCATTTCTAAAAGGAGTTTCCTGACTCAGTCTTCCTTGCTATATTTCTAAGTAGAAATTTCTAGTGAAAATAATTCTCACTTTGATTCTCATATCAAGACATTCTCCGATTCCTTCAATCATCAATGTTTATTTCTCCCTAAAGCTTTATTCCTTCTCATTGAGCAGAAAGACTTCAAGGATAGTATTATTTGTGCTATTTGCAACACTGTTTTGAAAACTTTGAGGTACGTGTTTATTTTTCTAACTGAAATTGGCTTTGAAACTGGCAGAAGTCCATCTATTTATATTTTAGTGCCACCTTTCTCTTGCAGGGGCTGGGATTTGGGGGTTTGCTGTTATTGTTCCTTTTGCTTTTGTTATCAGCACTACTATATGCTGTAGAGAAACCTTAATTGAATCACCCACAATTATTTTTACAACCACCTATTTTCTTTGTGAATACATCATTATTTGTGAGAAAGAGTTGTCCTTTTTCTTCCCCACATTCAACATACAGTTCTCAAACCACAACATCACAGAACTGACAATTTTCAATCCACTTCACCATTCATCTATCTAGCCCATACTTCAATATGTCTTGTTCTTGCACGAGTTTCTTTCAATCTTCCTTAATCCTTAGTAGCCAGGGAGGTTATCTGGGAGTCTGAATCACTTCCTATCATTGTGTGCTATCATTACAAAGCATTCTAATTCACAGATCCTACACCAGTTCTTAAAATAGCTCAGCCGTAACTTTTTCGACTCCCAAAGAAGCAACCACTCACTATGACCATATTTCTTTCCTCTAAATCAGTCTCATCTGCTAGAAAACTTTGTGCACTTGCTCTGTACTTTCTTATTTCCATTATTCTTGTCAAAGACTTTGGCAAAAGCCTTTAATAGAACTAAGCAAATTGTATCTCCTTCCTCTTTCAAATACTCTTTTATAAACTTTTTTAAAGCATTCAAACAAGCTAATGAAATGTGAATAATTCTATGTAAAACCATATTTTAAAATCCTATTACCATCAAATTGTAGTCCTTTCCCCTTATCCAAACACATTTTTGTATATCCTTCAGTATAAAATATAGTATTATTTTATCATCCCTCGTGTTCCGTAATACCACAAGGAGTTTTCAGGAAGTACTGGTGCTGAAACAATCACAGCAACATCTTCAGTGATGTGCCCTGGACACCAAAATCCCACTCTTCCTCACTGTATGCTGCTGTTAAAGAACAGTGTATGTTAAAGAAAAAAAAGTGTTGCCCTATCTATTCTTGCTGCAGTTAACTCTATTGTGCTCTACAAAGTATCTGTGTAAAAAAATAAAAAACCCACATTACTCCCACAGAAGACAGTGGTAGAAATTCCATTGATTTCAGAGGGCACATTTGATCAATGCAGAGTGCATATCACATACCAAGACCAAAAGTGAAAGTAAATGTCTTATGAAAACTTCAGAAACAATGAGGCTGAATCATAAGGATGTCATGCATTTGAGGGCAGAAATATGAACTTGATTCTAAATTTATTTTGCATAAAATAAACACAGCTACAGATAGTTGCCAACAGGATGATCAGTAGAAACTGAATTCCGTCAGTGAAGCGTAGCATAAAGTCAAGACTGGAAAACACTTCAAGAAACTAACCATAACGTTGCTTCAGCAGAGCACCTTTTATTGATGGAACAGTACAAACTTCCTGGACCTTGCAGATACTGCTATGTTCTTGGCTACGCAAATGGTGTCAGAAGATACAAATGCCATCTGCCATGTCAGATGAACTTGAAGACTTCTGCTTTCACTGTGAAATAATATTTTGGCCACAGCCTTCCACCTATTTTTCAGCTTTAGTCTTAGTTCTGCAATTCCTTGTGCATGAACTTGAAAGTGATTGCCGTAAAAGGCTGTAGATATGGGATAGATAGCACTTAACGTAAGAGTTTTGGCCTTGGTGCTGCATACACAACATACGCTCCTTCTCCCATTCTAGATCCAATTACTGGTTTCACAATGGATTTGGAAGAGTACAGCAGTGTTGTAATGTTCAAATTACTGTACGTAAGAAAATGGCCAAAGAAGTGGACACAAGGAAAGGCTGCTTGTCTCTTAGGCTGCCTGTCAGCCTGCCTGCCATCCGTCTCGTCCTCCCTGCTGTGTCTTCCTTTTTTCACAACCAAACTGTTTTTCAAACTGACATTATAGATTTACTTATCTTTCCAACTCCAACTTTAACAGTAAGAAAGGCAATGGAAGGGAGGAAAGAAAAAAAAAAAAAAAAAAAGAATCTCTGTTTTCCTGCAACCAGTTGCTCCTGGAATTGAAAATTCTAGGCAGGTTGTCTTACAAAAAGTGGCATTTCATCCTATTCTCTTTTAGTTAAAAATATAATCATTCTCCATTCTCCATACCATTCTCTCAGCATGGTATGAGTACTACCACTCATTTGACTATGTGAAATAAATAATGTGTACAAAGTGACATTGAAGTTTTATGCTATTGAGATTTATTTCTGCAAAAAATTACGTTTGGATTGCTTCCAAAAAGACTAGTGACTACTCCTTTTTTCAGTACATCCCAATGTGGCTTTTAAATCTTAATTCAAATTAACAGTTACTATGCACCTGCTTATGATTAAGCTTAAATTATATTGTATTTCATGCTGCACTGAAGTAACACATTACATATGAAGACACTGTCAAGTGCACTGGAGTGTCAGTGGTTACCTTTTTTGAAGGGCTAACCGTAAAACTCATACCACAGATATTGCTATTTACAAGTTCAGAATGTCAACTCAGTTGCAAATGCAGGTACAATAATAAGAAACAATTTGTTGTCCTTATAAAATATGTACATGCTGTTAATTCTGTAGTGTGTTCTAGTGATGCAGCGGCAGAAAAGATTCCATTTTAATTCGGAGATGAAACAGATTAAAGCAGAGGGGGCTCAATAATGTCAGTGGCACCTCTTACAGGTAAAACCTGTATTGTGGCAATGAAGGAATACACCAAAAGAAAGAAAAAAAAGAAAAAAGAAAGGAATGTACCTAAAAGTAGTTGACTGTTTTGATCAAAATCTCTGCCACTGAAAGATGATGTCATGAAGAGTACTTAGCAGGACTGGATCTATTGATCCAGGCTGGGATTTTTTTTTTGTTTGGTTTCTTCAGTTTCTTAGCTTTAAAACTTTGACTGTGCCAAAACAGAGACCCTGTGATAAAAAGGTTTACTGAAATGTTCTTTAAACTGTCCTTATCTCATGTAAAAATATTCATCTGGGTCTACTCAGTCAGACATTTCTTGACTTTCACAAGGTTTGTGTGAGGCAACGGAAATTCATCAGACTTCGAGGTCTTTCAAATGTACAGGCAAGTATTTATTGTACTTTTACTTGGCAGTTTGCCTGTTAAAAGGCCAGAGGTATACCCTGATAATCAGCAACTACTAAGCACCTGTCAGATATATACTAATATTAGCATATTTAACATCTAATTTGTTAAAATCGGTTAATAGCTGGTACAAGAAGGAATGATGAATTTCTCAGTACTATTTAGTGTTATCTACTAAGATATATGAAATGTGAAACACAAACAGAACAAGCTGTTGATTTTAGGATACTGAATGCTTGGAATGTTCCTAGGTAAGCTGGCAGCCTTCTATCACACGCAGAAAGACATGGTAAATTTACATAGGTGGAATCACATAGGCATGTGGGCTTTTGTTTGTTTGTTCTGCAGGATTAGGGAATTTACGCATGCAGAGAAAATTCTCCTTTATTCAAACTGGCTAAAACCCCCATGGTGTTAAATAGAACATAACATCTCAAGATAGTGTCTCTTGAAATTGGAAAGTTATTCTTTTCCCTTCTAATATTTTCTTTTTAATATTATGTGCCAAATCTATTATTTACCGATCTCAGAAGCAGCCACTGTGATGTTGTACCAAGGTGTCTCTTCTCTGTCAAAGATCTTGCCAGTCTTAATGGTCCCAGTACTAGCATCAATGGTGAAATATTTATCTTCTTCTGTGTTATGATCTATGAAATATCTATGAAGAAATAAAACAATAAATATATAGTCATTGTAGTATGTATCATCCAAAGTATCAGAAAACCACATGAGAATATTACTTTCAAGCTTTTAAAATCATAGAAATTTTTAAAAACATCCCAAGAAAAATCCTATATTATGGAGACATCCAAAGTAACAACTTATTTCATTTTTTTTTTATAGTGTTACATGTCTTTTGATATATAACAAGGTTTCCCCTGTGAGCCACAAAGATATAAATCGTTAACAGGTGATATTTTACACAGCAGTATACAATCCTGTCAAAAGTAAGATACATAGATTTTAACTAAAAAATATAAAATGGAAAGGCAAAAAAGAAAACAGAAAGATATTAAGATATTATTCTTCTGCTTATTTGCTTGTCAGTGCAAACCAGTGTGCTCAGCCCTGGTATGTCTTTTGAAGCATGTCTCTCTGACATTAAGTTGATGACAGGATGACATAAGCCGTTTTGAACATAACCATTACAGAGACTGGTAGCAGAAACAGTGGATTCCCAGAGCTGCAACTGACACTAGCCTAGCAGCAGAACTAAGCAGTCCTGCTTAACTCCCTCAGCTTCTGGGCACTCTGCCTAGCAGAGAAAGTAAAAACCTTGAAGTGGGTAATGGACACAGAGGGAGGGAACACAAAGGAAGAGGTTGACAAGACATTTTTTCTCAAAGCTAGAACCATTTATAGCACCTTTTAACAAATGAAACAATTACAGACCCCTCTCAAGCATTCTTCACGAACTTCAGAGTTGATGAAAAAAATAAGGAAAAAGCTTCTAAGTCTTTTAAGTACCATAATTGTTTTTCCTGATAATTTGTCAGCCCTGCTTTCATTCTGTGAAGTTTTTAATATATGGAAGCTCTATATAAGTCAAAGTGATTTATTTGTCCCATCCAATTGCTCTTATTTCTACATCACCAAAAATGTAATTGCCAGCTAATAAAGAGAGTGGTGCACATGAAAGCTGCTGAGCTCAAAAAATTAAAAATAACTTCAGTTTTATTTCTCTCACAATATACTTACTTAGACCATTTGTGGAAAGGAAAAAGAAACAAGCAAACAAATATTTTATTGAATGATATATTAAAGTAAGATATGACATGTGAAAAAGCAAAGGAAATAAAGCACTAGAGGAGAAGGCAATACCTTAAGTGAGTCACCTTACCTGGTCAAAGGATAGGACACTCAGTGGGAAAGCCAGCTAGGACTTGATGACATAGGTTAGATGGTCCTTGTTGGAGAGAACCTGAACCCATCTCTCCCACCTCCAAGAAGTATTTTACATCTGCCTTAAAATATGCTCTTTGGCTTGTGGCACTCAAGATTTTCTTTTCATGTTTCCAGTATTTTCAGTAATTAAAGAACTGTAGGTCAGGCACTGGAAATCAAAGCAGCCAAAACTAGGCTAGAAAATCTTTCCTTCTTGCAGGCTCCTCCTCTTTCCTTTTGATATCATGAAGTGTGAAACAGCTCCCATATGACTGTGGAAGCTGTCAGAGACACAGCAGACCTCAGTTCTACCCAATTTATTATTCTCTGGAATAAGAATTTAACTCGTTGGGTCTCACCTGAGCTAGTCAGAACCTATGTGCGCTTCCTTAACTACCAACACCTGAGAACAGCTTCACTGACACCTATTCATATGGAATATGTACTGCAAATCCAAAGCAATTTATAATACAAGAGTCTTGTCCCTGCAAACATTTATTACTGTGGACATTGTTTACTTATTATCAACATCAGGCACAGTAACTAATCTGTGAGTCAGTATTGTGCTGACCACAGAACCATAAAAAACAGGGCTATTTAATATTTGTAGACAGTAATTTCAAAATAGACAGGATTTTAAAATGGGCTTAAAGGAGGAAAAAATACTTAAAGCAGTAAGCATACTAAGCTGCTTTTGTGTGTGTGTGACATTACAAATCATTGCCTCTCCCTCTGAGTAAAAATCCAAAACCAACAAATATCTGTCCCAAATATGAAGTTTGTGTAGCAAAAATGAAGTTTGATTCTGTTATGAACTGTAACTACCTAACACTTCAATGTCATAGACATGTAGTAAAAGACGGTCTTATTTTTTTAATTATGAACATCTTTTTCTAAATCACTTGTTTAAATGCATTCTATAGAAGCTCCAGGCTCTCAGTTTAAAGAACTCAGTATTGGATGAACAATTTTAATTGTATTTTCTATGTCATTAATAGAAATAAAGTTATCCTGAGGTAACTTATTGTACTAATAATTTTTCTTCCAGTGGTACTAGAATAATGAAAAATGTTTCTAATTTAGCCACATTAGCACTAACTTCTGCATATAGTTACAGACATATTGAAACATTCACAGCTTGACAGCATTTTTCTTGATCATTTATAAATAAAAGAGTGGCCCTTTCTTATGCATTCTCTTTATTATAATTTTCAGTTCTCCATTGCTCTAGATTCTTCCTTAAAATTGCTTTGTGTATCATATCTAAAGCAGCCATTTACACTGCTGTGGTTCCTAACCTTCACGAATGTGTCAGTAAAACAAGTTACAGAAGATATTCCCACACAGTAGAACTAGGAATGCTACTCTAAAGCAGTGCTCCCAAGCACTGTAAAAAAAGTTTGTACAAGAAAATCCGTTGGTAGAGCCAATCATTTTTTTCACACATAAAAGGACATTTAGAACAAGTTTCATTGTATTTACACAGTGCTTAACATTTTAGGCCTTTTTAAATATTAGCCATATTTGAATTTCAAAGAGTTACTTCAAAAGTGAATTTTTATCTTAATTTGACTGTTTCTTCTTACTTAAAATGCATTAATTTAAAATGATAATAAATTAAAAATATTCATTGCTCTGTGAATTAGCATACTTCTCACTACTAAATCTGCACATCTGAGTTGCATGGCACACATTAATAAAGAGACTTAATAACAAGACATGCCTAAATAAACAGCTCTCCATAAACTGTTTATGTCCAAAACAGTAACAAAGACCAATCTTAAGGAAACTACATTAAAAAGGATCATGAGTATAGAAAATCTATTAGTCACACTATCTGATGAAAATCTGAAGGAAATCAAATACCAAAACTCAATCCTGGTAGCACTGGGAAGTGTAACATGTGCCATGTCTTTATTAGGTGGAGTCACTCCAGAACATTGGGCTTTCCCAACTTCCATCCATGTCCTTATTTCTGTTTGTGACCAAAGCAAGCCCTTGGCTCCTGTGACTTCATTCCTCACTTCCTGTCTTTTAGTGAAGCAGTGGTTCAGTGGCAATAGATATTCCCACCATTTTTATTGAATACTAAAAGCTTTTGCAGGAATTAGGAAGTAAAGAGGAATATATATGCAGACGGGCCTTAGGCAGAACAGCTTTCTAGACATGTAAATCAGTTTGCAGTATTTCAATAGCCAGGCTCCAATAACACAAGGATGCTTAAAAATGGAGAAAGTTTTAAAAGGTGCTGAAGGAGTTTAGGAACATTAATGATTTCCAAACCTTTTAGGAGGGCTTCTGAAGCTAAAACCCATAAGAATCTCTCTCCCTAAATTATTCAGTCTTAAGATAGTAATAACATCAGTTTGCCACTTGACAGACAAGTGGCACAGTCTGTTACTATTCCAGTATGTCTCCCTCCAGTCATTGTGTTTTATGGAAGAGCCTTGAGTTTGAGTTCTTATGTAGTTTTGAGGTTTTTTACTTGTCTTTCTTTTTTCTTCAATCAAGTCTTCAGTTTATCCTTTCCTCATGCTATTTTTATTCATTACCCTATCTACCAGCTGCAAATGAGAACTCTGTTACAAACAAATATCCACCCTGGCTACAAACCTGCTATTCCCAATGAACTTCCAAAGGCACATTTCAGCCAGATGTGGATTCACAGTATTTCTCTGGACTTTTGTATTGAGATGTAGGTAAATAGCCAGTTCTCTAACAACAAGTGAAACTGGGCACAAAGAAGCATTTCAAAAAGATTATGGGAGAAGAGAGATCCTCTGCCAAACCGATTACTGACACCTGCTAAAGACTTATGAATTAGAAATCTAATACAATTATAAGGAAATCTGTTTAGTTAAAAATTTAAACAAGGATATTTTCTCAGAAAGAGATGCTCAGACTCAAAGTATAGAGATATGTTTTTTCTTTTAAAGAATACCTTAGAAAAAAAATGCATAAGCAACGACTGCACAGTGTGAGGGAGGGAGGTATACCAGGGGAAACAGTGAGAACTGATCAGCTGCAACTCAGTGTTTGGCCAGCTGGAGAGCAAGAAGAAATGGCCCATGGTAGGACATAACTCCAGTGCATGCCTTTCATCTCCTCTCTGTCTCCTGATAGCAGCAATCCTGGTGAGCCTGGGACCCAGCAGCATCCCCCAGAAACCAAGTGAGGCACTGGGGAGACATTCTGTTGCCATTACTGTCTTGCACTACACTGCCTCCCTTCGAGGGCCAATCTATTTCCCCATAGCAGTTCAAACAAACTTCAAGAGAGAAAAGCAATTGTGAAATGTAAGTCAGAAGTCAGCTGCCAAAACAGCAGGGAACCAGTTTTCTCCCTGCAGCATGTCTGGTAGATTAAGGAGATATTAGATGTTCCAGAGCTCCTCAGCAGAAGACTGCTACTGAGAACTACAGCCTTCAACTGTGCTTTCCAGTTGTGAAAATGAAATACATCTGAAAAGAGCTCAGAAAAGGTTTACCATTCCTTTGCTTTTTTTTTATGATGACAAGCATAGCATAATTTCGAGAAAAATACTGTTCCTCTCAGAGCACTTGCAGGAACCCACAGAGTTAGCTCTGGTGCTGGCTGCCAGCCGACATCCATCAGCTGATCAGCAGTGCCTTGTTGTCTCCCATACAGGACTCCTGGATCACCACTCATACCAAAATCTCAGCTCAGCAGAAATGGCAGCCTTCCCTCTCCCTGTCCTGGAGATGTGAGATGGCAGATCCCGGGAGGCGCGGTGGAGTTGCAAGCAGTGAACCACTGCCTCTCAGCAAAGCCTCTGAGAGGCAGCCACTGCTGGTCTGCATTTCGTGCAGAAGTTGGCTTCCTGCTCCTGTTCTCATTCCCATCCCCTATGCATTGCTAGCACACTGCTCACCTTGGACACTGGAAAACGGGAATGCTGTTCATTTGAAGGAAATGAGCCATTTCTATACACCCATCTTTTCTAGCTGACAATTTCTGTCTGCATGTGTTAACCACTGATCATCTTTTCTAGCTAATTCTGCCAGTAAATGTAGGCTAAGAACAGCCCACGCCCTTAGAGGCATAATTCAGAAGTCAAAGCAAGATAAAGATTTATCTTCGTTTCCTGACTTTATGAATCTCTTCAGAGGATTACAACTGTCCAAATGCATTTCAAGTAGATGTGTTAATGGCAGAACTGTTATATTGAAGTTGCTTTTTATTCAGAGAGATTAACATTCACATTCCAATGCTGCTAAGATATAAAGTGCAGTCAGTGTTACATGAGAATCATTTCTTGTTCCTAAAAGATTTATCTTTTTTTTTCTCCTCATATTAAACCAAATAAACCCAAGACTGATAGATTTATACCTATTTAATGGAGTTGAATGGCCCTATCAAAAGTCTACACTACAAAGACATTCAGGTATGAAGGCCAACTCCTAAAACCATAGAAGAATTTTAAATACTGGAGGCATTCTGAAGTCAGTGGAAATTTTAGAAACATGAAGATGATGTCCTGGCACGAAAAATCAGGCTCTCAGAGTCACCATATAAAGATGATCTGTCAGTTTTTTCTCTCACAGCTCTAAGTGAGGGATGGAGGTGGTTCTGGTGAGATTTTGACCACCATCCCAAGACGGATGCTTCCTAGTCAGAACAGCTATCAGAACAGCTTACCAGTTCCTCCACAGAGAGACGGACATTTTTGTTAGTAGGAGGCCTAGGACACACAGTTTGACAAGAATCAGGCCTCAGGGAGAAAATCTGCAACAGATTTCCCACCTCAATAGTATAAAGGAATATTTTAAAATGGTTCCTCCCTGTAAAGAAAGAGAATCAGAAATGAATTTGGAGAAGAATTCCCCTCTCTCTCCAGCCATTCAAAATAGGGTGTTCTTTTTCTGTTTTGATTTACTGACAATCTGGGAGAAGAATAATACTGGAGGAATCCAGAGAGCAAATGAATGAAGGAGGTGAGATGAAGGAGGAGGACACCGTTCCTCTCTGCTAACTAACTGTGAGCCATTCACATACCCTGAGAAGATATCAGTGTGCCTCCACAGGAGTTGATGACAGGGCTGTGACAGGGTCATGTTTAGAGGGTCTGAGCAGAGCAGAGGACGATGTCTGCCTTGGCCTCCGCAAGCACAGGGATGGCAGGATCTGGGGTGGATGTTCCCCCATCGGACATGTGAGGGAGGGACGGTCACTCTGCATGATGGCACTGATCTCAGAAGGCTGCCCTAAGTACAGCTAAGAAAGTGTCCTGCGCACAGGATAGCAGAAAGCAAACTGACCTTATTCCTCTTATATAACATGCAAAGAACAAGTAAGACAAACTAATACAACTAGGCAAAGAGGCTTTCATATTTTCCAGCAGGACATCAACCTTATCTCCTCTGCCTACTGACAGTAGGGGGGAGCATTGTAGAAACTCATACTGATCTTAGAGGATGGGAAGAAAAAAAAATATTTAAAAATATAGCTTTCACTTTTCACCCCTCCCCGATTCCTTCATACAGCTCTCTCCTGCACCTCCCTTTGCTTGATATGCTGACACTCTATGACCAAAATTTGAGTGACTGAGGTTGAATCAAAAGTTCATGTTTTATTCTACTTTTAGTAAATATAAACTTTACATCAGAAAAATAGTCTGTAACCAGAATCCTCTGCAACACTTTATTTCTTTAAGGTTCTCAGAAATAATAATAGGAATACACCAAACTCCATCGGTATTTTCTTTCATCGACATATGAGCATTCTTCTTAAAATACCATTTACTGAAAATTAACATGACTTTCTAAAGGCTGATGCCAGAAAGTATTGAACTTACGCCTATATTTTACTACCAATGTAGCAAAAGTTTAAATAAATTTCTCTGCCTGCTACAGCAATTGAAGAACAATTTCCTACACCACACTAATTGTTACAATCCTATATACTTGTAGTTCATAAATTTTTCAGTATTCTAACTGAATTACTGCATTTTTAGTAGTAATGTCAAAAACACATTGAATAAAGTTCATTTACTAGTGACATCAGGAAGGCACTAAGACTATTTCAGTTTCCTATAGAAAATCAATTTCAGTTTTAGAGAATAAAATTCATTATAGTGAGGTAGATTAAAGACTGGTTAGTGTCCAACGCAAATATGATTTGAATTCCAGTGTATTAATATAACAAAGCCTTGTCAACCTTCCAAGAATTCAACAAAATATGAGGTTATTTTTAACCGAGCCATGACAGACATCATTCTGAAAAGGGAAGGTGCTTATATTTCTTATTGTTTGACACTACCATCACATGCAAAGTGCTGATCAGTACCCACACCTCATTCACCAGAAATCTTCTGTTAAATAGCTGGGAAGAGACCGTTCCTGCCCAGAAATGCAAACAACCTAAGGCAAACATAAGAAGTGGGAGTAGCAACTGGCCAGAGGGGACAGAGGCCCTGTCGTTAGTGCTCAGAACAGTGGTTTGTCTCCGATACCATTGCATGACAAAGATTACACAGCAGCAGTAAAAGGAGTGAGCTGATGTTACAGTATTTCTATAATAGCATGACTTATTTCTTAAAAACTACACTTACCAGGGCACAGTGTTAATAAAGACTTTCAGTTCCTTGTAGGACAGTATCAAATAGGGATCACGTTAAGATGAGGGAACTCACCCTTACCATGCAACTATTTTCACTATTATATCAGATTTTCAGGAAGTATCATGGTCTTAAAACTATGCCTTTAATCTTTTCTGAATCACTAACTTGGAGGAGGCTTGGGGAACAACAGCAACACTATTTTTCTGAAAACCACTTAGCAGAAACCAGACCATATGCAGTCAGAAAGCTCCAAGGATCACTGGAAGTATGCATTGTGGCTCGAAGGACCCACCACCCAAGAATCACCTACAGGAAGGTGGCAGGGGTTCAACAGGCACTACCACAGCCCTGAGGCAGTACTAGCAGCCTAGGGCTACTCCCAATGCACATATACAACTTCCCAATTAAAAGCCATTTTTACCCCTAATCTCCATGGAAGTCTTCTGTGTATGGGTTCACAAAGAAAAAAGATCATTTCTAAGTAAGTATGAAGAGATTTAAAATCAATAATATACTAAAATAAAGCTCTAATTAGAGCATTTAATAGACATGTTTTCTTTCATATTGTATGGGAAACTTTCAAGACACGCTTTTGCACCAGATAAGACATGACTTAATCCTGGTCTTTTCAAGCAAAAGAAGATTTTGGTACGGAAGCAGTGCATTGAAAGGGGTTTAGTTTCTCATAAATGTTCCAACAAGGCAGTAATCCCTGTGAATGAATTACAATTCAGGATGTTTTCCTTTGATTTAGAACATCATTTTTTAAGTAAATAGCTGATTTTCAAACCACTTAAAAAAATCCTTATCTTTAAAATTAATACATGATGGAGTATTAATATCTCTCTTTTTATGTTGTCTATAATTATGTTTGATTTTCATATTTCAATAGAATAATAATCTTTATTTCAAAACATAGCATTTTTAAAAGTTTGAAAATGCATTTCTATCTATTTGAAGTTAAAAAGATAAATCATTTAAAACAGCCCACATTGCCAACCAGATAATGTCTGAATAAAAGAAACCTCTAATAGCTACATTTGTTATTACAGAGGTTACTTTGCTTGGGTTGAAAAAGTAAAACAGTAGTACAATTACTAGCACCAAGTCAGTGTCTTCTGAAGACTGCTCAGCTCAGGAACAAGCTGAAATCACTGAGACGAAATTGCAGTGAGGAAATAAGGAGAAAAAAGCTAATCAGCCCCCTTTCTACTGATAGCAATAGAGGTTGTTATTTATTTTTTAAAGGATTTCACTGCAGCATTGTTAATTACCATAACTACTCCTCTAACCATTATTCTGGTTGTAAGAATCACTTCTGCCACCAAAATAAAGTGTTACTTAATAGGGCAGTGAACAAATCACAGGGCTGTATCTCTCTTAGCAGCTGGACAAAAAAGAAGTGATATGGTTGTAAATGTGTGTGTCTAATGCTTTACCAGTCGCACACACAGGAATAAGTGTCCTTATAAAGTGGAAAGGATGCACAAGTGGATTAGGAAAAACTGTTAAGAAAGTCACTGCTCTGTAGCTTGTCCTACAGACTCACAGCATTTGGAGGTGTATCTGAGCCATTTGGCTGAGGAACTGTTACTCCATTACACCACTGCTCCACACAGAACAGCTGTGCAAGTCCTATCTGTAAGCTACCATCACTGGAGACTGTGTGGTCTGTGCTTTCTAAGAAAGTTACATTGAATCTTCCTGGTTTTATTTTTGTAATCACCATCTTTATTTTGAACGAACTAGGAATTGTGTGGAAACGAAGGAAAGACATGATCTCACGACCCTCAGACTGTCTTTCAGACTCATCAGGGTTTCAGACAAACAGCGGAGACCTTTCTTGCAAACCAGCACGGAAGGACATGAGTACACTGTGTGCACGCTCCTGAGAAAAACAGCCTCCTCCGAGCCGCTCCTTTGCCCGCTGCTGTTAGTGGAACATAGAGCTGGACCCTGCCTCTAGCGGAGCAACAGCTTAGCCCAGCCAGCCTGGCCCACTTGGGTCACACGCCACTTCCAACCCACGTTTTCCCAGCAACACAAAGCCCTTCTGCACCGTGTCAGTGTTTGTGTGTGAAATGAAGTGAGGGAAGGGGAGGTTATAGTTGCCCGCTCCCAGAACAGCCTTTCTCCTCCCACAGGAGGAGGCTCAAGGAGAACCTGAGGGCACACCAACTCAGCCTGGTGTCTCTTGAGAGTCCCATGCACCAATGTGTTAATCCAGGCCTTAGAAGATCAGCATCTTCTTAACAAGTCCTCACACACACAAATGATATTCATTGTCAGTTCCACAGAGATGGATAAAGCCTGGCTAGAGGGTGGATCCGGTCACAATATAATGATGTGTCAAGGATTTCTGAGCTGCTACTGCCCTTGCCAAACCCCTCTGACATAACCGAGGGCTGGCTCCTTTCAAAGCTTCATGATTTGGTACATTTTGCTAGCACTTTATTTTTTTCCCCATTGGAACAGAGAGACATAGAAGGAACAATGCAAAAATAAACATCGAAGGGGAAAAAAAAAGGATAGACAAAGATAAGGAAAATTTTTCTCCTAAATTATTTGAATAATATGCATATTTAATATTCTACCCTTAATCACTGGTTACAAATTTCTGTTTGGTAAAAAGAGACCAATACAAACATAAAAATATTTGGAAATATTTTTCCTTCCAATCCCACTATCTCCAAATTATTACCTGTTTCACCCCGAAGATATGTGGCTGGCTTTTTCAGCCTTTGTACAAACTGCTGCTGCATCCCTTTAACCATGGCTGTCTTACCCCTTTCTAGATAAAACTCCTAGGGGCCACAGACCATTGAATTATGGGGGAACTAGTCAAATCTGCACTTGCCCTTCCTACTCCCAAATTACTATGGCAACTAATCTGTCTGACTGTGTTAGCAGTTGTTTTGAAATGATAATATTATAGCTACAGGTGCTTGGCAGGTTTTTTTAGAAAATTTTCTGATTTGTGTTATGATTCAGACACAAATACCATGGGGGTAATTTTTCAAAGGCAATAACTTGCCACTAAGAAATTGTATATATTGATTGTCTGACACTAAACATTTTGAATCTTAGACTATTAGCACAAGAGAACCGTAAAAACCTGATGTTTTCATTGTTCTGCAAAAATTGTTTCATCTTACCAATACTATTACACGTACCCAGCAGATTTCAATTCAGTCAAGAGAGTAAAAATGCCCAATTAGCTTAAGAAAAACTGTTTCCCAAGTATATACTCATGTGATTTCCACGAAGTCTATACCATTATGTCATAATGAGGAATGGCATCAAATATGTATTCATGAAGGAATTTTTTCTGAAACATTTTAAATCCACTGCCACCTTTGAGACATTCATGTGTTCTTCTACAAAATTCTCACACTATATGTCAGTATAGAAAGTATCTCATCTCACAAATGAAGCCAGTTAAAAATGCCATTGGATCCTATTAAAAATGAATACATGTAACTGAAAACTTCACTCTAAACCAGTAATGAATTAAAACCCCAGTACCAGAGCATTCAAAGTTAAATCCAAACGCTCTTAAATTTATAAGTCAAATTAATATCCATATGCATATTTTTGGCATTAGTGCTTTTTCAATCTTGCTGTGGGGGTATGTCCAGCTTGATTTCAGTTCCTTAGTTCAGACCATGACCTATTTCCAAGCCAGTTCTGTTATTATAGGATATATTCTGCCAAGAGCAGCAACACAGAAATCTTCCTTTAGTTTTGTTTTTTGTCTTTTTAATGAGAACACTTACTTTAAGAATTAATTTAATTAAGAGGATCATAGAAATATTTCCTTCCCAGTAGGTTACATATTCATTTAGTTTTCAAATTATGTATATGATGCTGCGAGTTCTTCCTTCTCAGCACTTCTCTTTGCCCTAGACCTGGCAGTTGGAGATGACATGGCATACGCCTAGCAACATCAGTGTACCTAAACCAGTTCCTGTCTTGCACAAGCACCTGGGACAAGTGCGGCAAGGGTGCAGAGGAACAGCATAATACTGGCATGAGAGGGGAAAAACAGCATTATGATCCTGAACAGATTTACAACTAGTGTCAAGATACTGACTGGCGACAGGCCAATGAAGTGCACGATTTTATATGATGTGGTAACATATACTGGCCTTGTTCCGTGTGCTGTTTGGAGAGGTGATGTTACAGGAACTAGTGCCCACAGACGTTTGATCAGACCAATGGCTGGATGGCAATTTTTGTGCAAACCAGCAAAAGGTTGAAGATTACGGTATTAAATCTAATCTGTACAGACTGATCATGACACTGTTCTGACCTGTGTTTCCTTTTGTGTACTGAAATAAAAGACATAGTTTCATACATCCCAGATCTCATTAATCCTTTAGCAAGTCGAATTCAATCCAGTATAATTTGGACTTACTGTACCTTACTAAACTGTTGGCAGTGTCAGGATCTTCTGCTGTTACTGTGCCAACAGCAGTCCCAATCTTTGCATTTTCATAAACTTCCATGACATAGGAAGGCATACTGAAGAGCGGAGGTTCATCCACGTCACCAACAATGATCTTCAACATTGTTACATCTTTGAATGGTCCCAAGTGTGAAAAGCGGAAATCAAGGTGAGTATTTGCTCCTTCTATATTAAGTGTATATGATTTCTTTTTTTCATAGTTGAGGGGCTGTTGGCAAAAAAAAAAAAATTATCAATACCATTCTGCACTTCAGTTTAGCTTGCTAGCAAGCTAACTACATATTTTCCATTTAACTTAAACCACATTTCTTCATGTTACTGGAAAGGGACACCATTCTGTGGTGTTCTGGCAGCCACTGCCATACCTTGTAAGTAGAAGAATATACATGAAGCAGGATGGATTCGGGTTTTCTCTACAACAGAATTGTGGGCAAGGTACCAGTTTTGGAAAAACTCAGGGTTTAGGATGAGCATCAGATTCCTCTTCCATGGTAATGTAAATTTACTGAATTTTATTGCCTTTGGTTTGTATTGGTCAGTGCTAAATACTGAAAAGGGTAGAAACTGATGTATCCCAAATTAAATTAGTTGCATGTCTTTAATTAGCACATTTAATAGACAGTGATAGTGATACTAAAATTCTTTTGGGCATCTCTTCTCTTAAATCCTCAACAGCAAAAAAGTAACTCCTTGCAGGAAAACACTGTTATCATAAAAGACAGGAACTTAAATGTGTAAGAATAGCCTAAATGTGCTTGTGTGCTTTTTTGATCAGAAAAGTTGCATCTCTATATTCTGTACCATTTTCTTTTCAATTCTTCACCAGCAACAATGAGAGAGACAACTCTTCAGCCTGTCTCATCACGTACTTCTGCGCTGCACATGGATTATTCAGTTATAAACGGGAAGAAATATTGCAGCTGGGGATATGCCTTCTACAGGGACTAATATTCCCCAGCTGTACCATCCACCAGAAGGGCCACTGTCACTTGAACATTGCCCTGTTATTTAAACCAGTAGATTCCTACTAGGGATCCTACTACTCTACTAGGAAGGAAGAAGCTAGGGATCCGATTTGTATATCACGCAGCATAAATACTTTCTCTCTTAGGACTCCCATTTCTAGCTAGCTATTTAGACATGTGAAAATTTCATCTCCCTAGTTCAGCTGGTTTTCAGATTATTGTGAACTACTTTTACTGACTTCATATATTTATTTTAACCCTACATTACCTTGCTATTACACTGTCTTATGCAAGATATAAGTTAAGCATAACACTATCAACTCTCAGCTCTTCCAGTGTAAGATAGTTATGTAGCAGAGGGGATTAAAAGGGTACTTAACTTAAAAGAACTCAAGTAATGAAGTTCCATTAGCAGATGTAGAATTAAGCAGTGTTTTTACTGCAAGCTGTGTTTACAAGACCACAACTATTTTGGGTTGGTTTCTTCAGTCTCACTAAAGTAACTGACTACTTTTCATAGACAGCCCACTGAGAATTTCATGTGAGAAGTTATTTTTTCTATATATGGTGTGCTAGTTGGCTTTAAAAAACTAAAGCCATTTGAAAATGGATTTAAAAAATGGCTTTAAAAATACCAATTCAGTTTAGATGTGTTAAACATCTTAAGAAACTGATCTCAAAACTCATAATCTATGGCAATAAGTACTATTTGCTGAGCTGCAAACCCCCTATTTATCCCAGTTTATGGTCTGAGTAACTACCTTTTTCTTGATTTTGCAGCGATAAATAAATGTATAAGTGAAAACAGTCAGTCTTTTCTGAACTCTCCTGAAATCTTGGCATGTGCCTACTTTTCAGGTAGAGTCTGAGCCAGTCCCTCAGTCCAGAATTGTGCTATACTGACTGTAGGGACTGACTGCAATGATGATGACAAAGCAAATGGGAGAAAAACCTAACACAACTACCACATAATGAGGCACTAGGACTGAAGCTGTTTAAACATAGAAGTATTGAGGAGAACCCCTGTTGTAATTTTTTTAAACTTTTATCTTTATCTGCTTGCACTCACATAAAGTTAGGCAAGTTTCTGGGAAACAAGTAAACCCAAGAGGATATAAAGCATGTGGAGTGGTCATTTATCTGTTTCATGAAAATATGCCAGACCATGCGGTCACAGAACAGATTTCAAAGTTTCAGACTGCAATTTTTGAAATGTGTTTCTATATAGAGCAAGATCAGTCTTTCTTAACAATAGACAGCTCATTATTTACTGAGTTACAAATTTCTGGCTTCAGTCAATTTATAGAGGAGAATAGGTAGATTAATATTTATTATTACACTGAGCAAAGCAGGTAGTTTGTACAGAGGTATATACTACCATTAAGTTTCCAACAGTGTCAGAACATAGGCATGACACTAAAAGAAGTTGCATGCACATGGATTTTTTTTTTTTACAATAGAAATTATTATGATATTGTGGCATGGCAGATCACTGGTCCACTATGATCAGTATTGTTCTGTGCAGACCTGACAGCCTGCCTGAGCAGAACTCAGTATAAGTATTCTAGCCTTTGATGAAGGCTAAACTGATATTTCCTATCACCCCAAAGAGTGGAATAGTACTTAAGGCAAGAAATATGAGACATTCAATGTATGATTTGTCAATGTCAGCTTGTATTTTGTAGATAAATTCTACAGTAAATTTGACTCATGATGTATAAGAAAAATAGTTGGTCAGGATTTATATACACTGCATATTCCTTTGATTTCTCCTCTGTGTATTGAAGGACAACTAATTCATTCTCTTAATTGCAATATTATGAGACTTTTTTGTCTTTTGCTTTGTCTCTCTCCTTTTGCTGGATGTATAAATAAAAATTTTAAAGGCATGGAAATTTACCATAGCCTGATAAATCCATTACTATAAAAAAAAGAGCTAAGTATACTACTCAAATGAAATCAATTCATAAAGAAATATGTTTATGAATTCTAAGTCAGATGTTCATTAATTTATGCTGTATTTCTGTTACGAGCAGGGAAATATTAAATAGTAATTTGCATTGTTCTGCAGCATATATATTCTAAAATTAAAAAACTTTGCAATACAATTGCAAATTGTAACTATGATGCCTTTTTCAAAAATTAAATGAAGTTTAGACAACAATGATTGGATTAGTTTGTATAGGAAGATAAATTTCCCCTAGAAAAAAAGGAATAATACAAAGTCTAAAGTCTTGTTTTCTTTCTTTTGTGTAGTTATTCAATCTGACAATACCAACATTTCGTTTTGTCTAGAAATACAAGAATAATCCATTCAGATAACCAAAAATAGCTGACTTTTCAACCATAGTCAAAGCAGTTTTTTACTTTCATTTTCTTTCTTCTTCTTTCCATAACGTCTTTGAGTTAAAGAATCAGATACTGGGACATAAAAGAGCTTACTCTCCTGCACTGTGATTCAAAGAGGCAAAAAAAACCCTATATTTTCAACGCTGAGCTATTTTAGACAGCAAAGAGACATACTGTATCAAGGATTAAAATTACCAGAGGTCACAAAATTTTTTTTTATTTTCCTTGTTGTCCTCTGAGAAGTAAGAAAAGTAACAAGCAAAACATGCCCTGTGATACTCCACATCTTTAAAAAACTCACAAGTCTAATTGTTGCATCGTTTTTACTTTTGATAAAACAGTAAAACAATGAAATCTGGTTGTGATTTGAATCTACAGAACAGTATTTTGTTAGGCTTCTGCTTAAACTCTGTGTATGTATTAAAAGCAAATTTTATCTTACATTTGAAGACCAAATTGGGCCCCCATTTATAGCCTGTCTAATGTTGTGCTAACAAATTTGCTTATAGACTCATCCATTATTTCAAGTAGTCTGAGCTGTTTACCAGTAGGAGGTTTTTATTCCCATCATTTTTTAATATAATTTATTAATCATAACATTCAGCTTAAAATACCTAAGCTATTCTAATTCATCAAGAGTTTGGGCATAAAAATGATAATGCAAAGTAATTTATATTTACAAAGGAATTATTTCAACTATCCTATCAGATTCACAATAGGACTCATTTAACTCCAAAGAGACAAACAGAAAGACGTGGCTCTGTCCTTTCTGACCCCTTGCTACCTCCAAGAGAAGCAAGTACTCAAATGACTTGTAAAGATGTTCACTTGTAATGTGTAAAACTTAAGTTTAAATTCTCCCTCATTTAACTCACAGACAGGCCTTGAGTATCAGTCACGTATCTCAGTCGTTAGTTGTAGCTACAAGGCAAGAGAGGCAGCACTGTCCTGTCTCTCTAGAACTCTAGATGATCATTTCCAGATTTACTTAAAGTTGCCCCAACACTGAAGGTCATTGACCCTTTCCTGGAAAGAAAACAAAACTTTTACATTTTAGATGGACCAAAGCAGAATCCTTGTTCATGTTTCTTATTTTCCCAAAGTCCAGTGCTTTTCCACGGCCATTATCCATATATTTTTGCTATGTATTCATCGGTTATTCTGATTTTCATGCAAAACTGAAAATACTAAATGTAGCTCAAGTGACCAGGCACAAGGCTAACGGGAAGATACTGCTGTTCATTGTAGTGCAGTTAGTGTTTCTAATATCAGACTCTCAAAAAGAACAGCAGAATTTCACGAGAAGTAAATAGCTACTTCCTGAATATTTCCAGTCTCCTTGCACAAAATGAGACACTGGCTGTCCAGACCATTTTTTTCTGCGAAGCTTGAATAATACTTGTGAACTTGAGGTCAGGAAAGTTCTAGTATACTTCTCTGAAAGTCACAACAAGGTGGGGGAATGTGCTGACCAGCCATTCTCTGAAGGATGCAAAGAGTAAAGGCTTTCACTGTGCTATTTTTTGGTTGCCTCTCGTCTCCCACTCAAACAAGCAATTGCATGAGGCAAAGAGGAAATTCTTTATGACAGTTTGCAGTCGATCCTGTGTATCAGGACCTTTAAGACTGAAGGATGGCTCTGCAGGGCTTGTATGTAGGGGAGATGAGCAAAGTACCAAACTTTCTGGGTCAGCCCAGAATAAGACTAGAATACATTCCTTCAAACACTCACAGACTTTGCATGCCTGTTGATCAGCCTAGCATGGAGGCACTGAGAAATTTAATTTTTGGATCAGCACCTCAAACAAGTGAAGTTTCAAAAGGTTTGAGGAGGACTTCAGGTTTCAGACACAAGAATATACTTCTGGCTTTTCTGATGTGCCTACCATATATTCTTCCAGAGAAGTATTAGAAAGAGGACAAATCATTCTATTCTACTGTTACAGAAGATACTGGCATCTGATATATGAAACAAAACTGATTCTGTTCTTAGTGGAGATTATCTGTTTTGGGTATGATATTAAATTAATTCCGTTTCAAACACAATCTAAATTAGAAGTACAACACACTGCATAAAATACCTATTAAACTGCATATAAGATCAGAGTAAAAAAAAAAAATGAGATTACCTCTTTGTACTGTACAAGGGGATGTTATAACTTCACCAATTTATGTAGCTTTAAGTGCTGAATTTCTGCTCAACTGAATTATAACATTGCCTAAGCAAAATGTACCCCTTCTTGTCTTGATGGGAAAATTACCCAAATCACTGTCATGTGTATGTGTAAGAACAGGCAACATATGCTTTTGTCACATTCTAAAACATAGTGAAAATTTCTCTGAAGCTATTTTGTCTGCCAAATGCAGTAGGAAATCTGATTTTACATGTTTTATGTATGGACTCATTCATTTTTTTGAAAATTCTTCCCTTCTGCTTCATGTTCTCAATATGCATAAATGCTACGTTTAATGAGCAATAGCGAACTTCTAAACAGAGAACAATGTTCACTTTGAAGAAGAAATAACAGATTATGGCATTCGCTACAACGAGACCACCAGGAAATAAGTGGTATAATAAATAATGAAGAGTTTACTTTTATGTGGTGGAAAGAGATAGGTATTACACAACCCTTATAAGACACTGAATAAAAGCTTTTTAAGGTACTTGGAGAGACAGGAACCCTTTTTAAATCATTATGAATTACAAAAATAACATTTCCTCCAGTTACAAAATCTTTTAAAGATGTTCAATAAAAATGTACATATATGCATATCTATTCAGATACAACCTCCACCCCCCCATTCTTTATAATAGTTTTATTTATTCTCTTCTCCCACATTTTCTCTTGTCTTCATTCCTCCTACTGTTAAGAAGGCCCAGAATACATATCACTAAATATGAATAGAAATTCATTTTGATTTTTAAGGCTGTATGGATAGAATTGATGCCTACTCAATAACAACAAATCCACATGAGAATTACTGATTGATGTCTGTTAGTCCAAGTGAAAACTGAAATCAAGAAATTATTTCCGTTTGTGGGAAAGTTTTTGTTAAAAAATGTTACTTAAACATAGTAACCCATCTCTCTAGGTTATTATTAGTGTAAATTTAAATCTAGCCATAGAATATTAGTATAAGTTGGCAGACACTTCAGGAAAGTTTCACTATGAACTCAGTTCAGAGGACTTAATATGGAGATGAAATTATCTATGGAAATAGACTTGCTTATGGAAGTTAGTTAAAAATGAAATTAAATGGAAAGAACACTTTATAATTAAGAGTTTAAATAGACTGGGATAAATATAGGAAATTCATATAAATGATAACTGTGTGATGGCTTGACTAGTTACATTACGAATCTTTATAAACAAGTCGGTATTTACATTACACAGTACACAATATTTGACCCTTTAGATACCAGCTGTCAAGAAAGTCAAATAATAACAGTCCATCAAAACTGAATTACACATTCATTGCCACAGATAAACTTTCTATGTCAAAAATTTATGCAGTCTAGGGACAGCAGTACAACTTTCAGCCAAACTTTACTTCTTCCAAAGAAACTTCTTGTCCAAAACATTGTTCGGAAAAATTAATCAAAAATTCAATAAGGTATAGTTTATTATAAATATTAGATATGACCATTCAAAAAGCACAGAAGTTTTAAATAACTGTTTATTTTCTTGAATTTCTTTTCTCCCTGCCTTTCCTGCAAAGATTTAAAGAGTCTCAGGAAGCAACGTGAAGCTTACACTGTTGAGGTTCATAGTTCAATAGGTTTACACAGTAAAATATTTTCATCACAGTATCTCCTTATTCAGCATTCACTATTATATTTTAATTGCATACACAGGGACTTTCAAAGTCTATTGCTTACCTTCTTCAGGGAAAGAATTCCTTCCCTTGTTTCTTTGTCAGTAGATATGGAGAACACCCCAGAGCCATCACCATTTATAATTGTGTACTTCATGTCTGCATTTGAACCAGTGTCTGCATCGTTTGCTTTGATTTTGCCAACTGCTGATCCAACTTGAGCTGATTCAGGAACATATAGCTGATAATGTTCTGAGGGGGGAAAAAAAAATCACAATAGCTTGGACATTTTCTAGCCAAACTGAATTAGAGAACTGCTATGTGCTTGATATGCTTCTGAGTAAAGAGAAGAGTATTTCGTATGAAAACTGACAAATAAACCTATGAACTTATTTAGATTCCTGAAAGAATTCAAAAGAGAATTGTATTTTATTTATGATGCCTTCATTCCCCTTTCAAAATCCAAAGCACCTAATGCAAGTTTTTGGTTTTCACAGTTATTTTTGTCCTTAAACACATAACACAGAAATTAACTCTGAAGCTTACTTCACACCATAACCAAAATATATTAATCTTCATCAACTTACCATCAAATGAGTAGCCAAATGAGTACTTTTGAACTGGAGAATCTTTGTAAGTTATATTCATTACTTGTTTTTCTGAAATCCAATCAGTTTTGCAACATTGAATCAACATTTTGCAACTTTCAATAAACACAGATTTTTTCCTACACAAAAATGTAAAAAATCTTAATATTTTACTATTACTGTTTTGTAGTGGTTTTATTGCCAAAAGGTACAGGAAAATGAATATAACGGGTACATGAAAGTATTACACAATTGTGCCCATAAAAAAACATCCATAATAACTATGTTATTATAAGCTGTTAAGTTAATCATTAGAAAATGAAATATTTTTCTGAAAAATTATTTTCTTAATGGTCTCTGTCCTGTTAGATTAAATCTCCTAACAGGTACAAAGTGGTCTGGGGGACAGGAAGGTGCTACTAAGAGAAAAAAGTCACAAACAGACACACTGTGATTACATAAAACTCAATTTCCATCTGAAACCAGTCCAGAAAGACAGCTCAAAGAAATTTTCTTCAATAATGCTAGTGTAACACAGCAGGGAGACTGAAATCTACCATCACTGAAAAGGAGAATGAATACACATTCAAGAGAAGGTGTGCACACAACAAAAAAACCCTCAAATGACCCCCCATCCAAATCCTTCCCCAACATCTTGCACAGTTCACATGACAGGCTAACCATCAACACAGAAAAGAGAGCAAAAAGGCCACTTCTGTTATTATATATCTTCTGAAGCTCTGCAGAGTTTCTTCTACATTCCTCTTAAGAATTCTGCGATAGTGAATTCACCAGTGCAACACTGAGGATGCAGGAGAGTGGATCAGAAGACACTACATATCAAAGCTAACATGTTGTCACAGTTTGATGAGTTTAAACTAGCTAATGTAACTGCAGACCTACCGTCGGTAAGCATGTAGAAAGAGAAAAGTGAAATTTAAACCTGCATTATGGCAGCAAGTGCAATTTGTTGGATGTGCTGAAGAAATTACGAATCTACAGAAGTTGGAATTGCAGCGGGAATGGATGTTATCACTACAATAAAATGAACTAACTTTAGACACTTGTTAGAAAATAGACAATTATGTTACAAATTTGTCTAATTCCTTGCACAATGATTCCTAAAACTATTTAGTCTTGATTTTTTTTTGTAATACTAGTAAACAAACCACAGTGTAAGGATAGACAAGTGCACTAGACATTTTTAGTCCAAAAAGAAACAGACATTTCCTAGGAAAACAAAAAATAAGTTACCATGCATTAGGGAAATCCCAAGGGAAACAAGAAATGTCCAGCAGAACACGAAAAAAAGTATAATTCATCATGTAAAAAGGAAAATACCGAAACTGATGTAAGAGGAAAACTGTTTAGTGTTGGATTCAATTAAAACGCCTAGCTAATTCTTTGATATGCATATAAAAGCTAACTTCACATATTTCCAAATAAATGCTCTGCCATGCAATCTTTTGCAATGTTTCGTGCTTATGGATGATGTCAACTGACACTTTCATATTGCTGGTGGCTTTATTTCATACATAGAATTGTAGTGATGGGATAAGATTCGTTTTGGAATTCACTTATTATTAAAATAAATGTGCAATGTGGTCTTTTGACACTTTTGCTCTGACTACTGCGTTCCAAAAAGGAAGAAGTTGAGGCCATAAAGACTATGTTCTGTAGAGGCTACAAAGAATTTGTTATATAATCAAACCACTTCAGGAACTGGAAGTGTTATAGCCCGTATGATAGGGTGAACTAATTAGAGACTCCCAAGTAGTCAAGCTAGTTCAAATATATCCACATGGCACTATACTCTGCTTTATAATCACACCCCAAGTGTTTGCCATCTGCTTCAGAAAATAATTTCACTGATACCAGCTTCAAACATTCTGAAATGTTAAAACTTCAAGGAAAACAAATATTTGAAGTCACTTATTAATTATCTCTCAGTATTTGTAGAACTGAAATGTTTCCAAAAAGTGAATAGAATGAAAGGAATACTGCTAAAAAACAAAAACTCCTAGATCATAAGGTCAAAAATGTCTTCGAATGAGTATTTAACCAGTGCTTCACAGAGACAGCCTGAAGATGTCTCATACAGATATGAGCCAAATAGATAATTACAAACAATACTATCTAAAAACAACAAACACATAAGACGATAAAATTCAGCAACATGAAGGTTAGGAAAAACATATTGTAGACATTTGTTTAGACTAGCAGTGGAAATAGCAAATGTTCTTACTAAACAGTAAATCTTTGTAAACTTTATTACTGGAAAGTAGAGGAACTGACTAAACGCGCAATTGAATATTTCCTTGGGCATTGAATACATTTTGATAGGACATTAAAAATAGTGTGGGATGGGTATACTGTGAATTTATGATTCTGTGTTGTAAGCTATGTTCAAATACATACACGAGATCTTCGTCTTTCAGTAAACTATATGGCTTATCTGTCAGTATAGTTCAGAAACAATTTACTGATCCGTAGAACAATTTACTTATCATTTCAATTAGCCTACAGGCAACCTATAACGCTGTGTTTTACTCTCCAAAAAGCAATTTCTCTGTCTGAGTCCCTCAAAAAAGAAGCATGGCAGTATTTAATGCAACCCAACAAGGACCTTATTCACTTTATTTTATTCATTAATCAAATTTGTTGATAATTTTGACTTATTTTTGTAGTTTATAATGTGTAGTCAATGGCCTTACTGGACTTGTCAATGTAAGATGAAAGACATGCTTGCACTTCGGCATCAAGAACCAAAGAGTTAACAAAGGGAGCAATTAACTTGCGCTTATCTTATCAGAACAAAGTCAGGCATGATAGCCCATCACTGTAAATCAAGTGATCTGTGGGGTGCGGCAGAGGCCGAGCAGCCAGCGGTTGCTTCAGATAAAGAACAAATGACCCCCCTGAGTGCATACCAAGATGCCTGCTCCAGAGGCGTGTCAAACTGCCCAGTCCTGCTTGTGACGACGTGACATTTCATGCCAAGAGCCAATCGACATTTAATAATTGACTTGGTCCCACCTTGCCAAAAGATTTTAAAACATATAAAAATTGGCACTTGAAAACTCTCTTTTGGAGGAGGAGCCAAGCAAGAATCTTACCTGACGGACGGGTTGACAAGCCTGAACGTCTCTTAACCCCCAAAGAAGGGATGACTTTTTGTTAAGAACTTCTGTAGACGGTGCATTTATCAACGTCAATTCCGAATCTGTGACACCTCTCGCTTGAATAAAATTACCTATTGTTTCAACTTTGCGAAACTGTTTCAGTGAAAGTCCTTGGAAGGGCTCTGACAGGCAAGTTAAATCTGATAAGTGGCTACATACTTAACCCTTTAGACATAAACCGTTGATCAAGTCTGGGACTAGGAGTAGATCCAGCCACACCTAAACTCCTCTCTGAGAGAGTTTCGAATGTAAGGGGGTCTGCTCTGAACCTCGTGACTCAACGGGAGGGCTCTCCTTTTGCAGCTTATCAGACTCCCTTACCCCTTTTAATGCAACATAATGTCCTCTTGAACAGTAGGAATTACCTTACTTAACAAAGGAAGGGAGGAGAGGCGTAATACGGAATTAACAGAGAAATAAGTAAATATTTGGCCTGCTTGTTATTGTTTATACAAGGTACAGTTTTAATAACATGAGGACAAATACTGCTTGGGGACGAACCAACAGATGCATTCATTCGTACAGTACAGCTTGTCCACTAATGCCTTTGTCTATCTACTAGCAAATTAATAAACACAGCAACTATTGGCCTGAACATAAAATACCATCATATCCTAAATGTACGTCAAAGTGCTACGTGAAGAAAGTTTGCTTGACCCTAGAACTAGCTGAATACTCAGTCACGAGCAAAGTTGTTAAGATAAGGAGAACAGACAGTGAGCCATGCTCAAAGTCTGATGATTATAAGCAGAAAATTCAACTGGCAGCCAATTAACAGTAGTTGTTCAGGAATCAAAAACAGTGCTGAATACGGTTTAATGTCTTAATTAATGACCTGAATGACAGGGATGCGTGTACTCTCAGCAAGTGAGTGGACAATATCAACTTGGGAAAAAGTGGTCAGTATGCTGGAAGGCAGGACTGCCGTTCAAAGGGAAATAGACAGGTTAAAGAAATGGGCTGACAGGAACCTCACAGCATTCAGTAGCAGCACCAAGGAAGGAATAATGCCATTCACCAGTACATGATGGGGCCAAACACCAGTAAAGCAGCTTTCCAGAAAAGGACCTTTCAAAACTTGACTAGACAAGCCCTTCAGCAACTTGATCTAACTGAACCCAACTTAAGCAGGGGTTTGGTCAGATGACCTTCTGGAGGTCCCACATGAATCTATGTTCTTGGCATTCATAAACTTATGACTCACATTTCACTGCCAGCAATCTTTCATAAAACTAAAGTGCAGTTCCAACTGTGGACTGTGGTCAATCTTGTTTGGTGGCTTTATACTACAAAGTTATTCTTCATTCACAGAGCTGCTTGTTTTCCTTACATGTAATAGATTATTCTGAATTTCTCTTCTGAGACTGCAGTTTTTTAGAAGTCCATTTCTCACAGTATTTCTTGGATATTTATTACATCTTTCTTCACTATGCTTATTTTTGATATAATAAAACAAATTTTAATCCATCATCATTATGAATACAGTAACTTCTACAATTCCAGAAGATCAGTCAATTTTATGTCTACCATCTTTGATCTGAACATTCTTTTTGATCATGTTTTTCATACAGCTACACTAAGGAAGAAATTTTTAAGATGTGTATTTGGCTTATTCTTCTTCCCTGTCAAAAACCCAATATTTTTGAACTTTCTAAAACTGTTTGAAGTGTAAGTGAAGTTACTTCTTATTTGCAAATATGACACTAAACCAATCTTCAAAACTCAGACATTTTTCTTGCCTTGAAATCCTGGAGAACATAACGTTCTTGGGTCAACTTACCAAAAAACATTCTTAGATGCAATAGCAGAGGTGTAAGCCATCCAGCTGGCTTTAGACATTGCCAGTCAAGAAAAGTGGCCAGTACTTTATTTCTGTACTGATTCATGGATGGTGGCAAATGCTCTGTTGGGGTGGGTACAGCAATGGAAGCAGAGCAACCGGCAGCGCAGACGCAAAATCATCTGGGCTGCCCCATTGTGGCAAGATATTGCTGCCCAACTAGACAAGCTGGTTGTAAAAGTATGTTGTGTAGAGGCCCACGTACCCAAGAGTCGGGCCACTGAGTAACATCAAAACAAGCAGCAGGTGGATCAGACTGCTAAGATTAAAGGGGCTTGAGTGGATCTGGCAAAGTAAGGCTGAACTGTTTATAGCTCAGTGACACCTTGGGCCATCAAGGAAGAGACGCAATATATGGGCTTGTGACCAAGGGTTGGCCTTGACCATGGACACTATTGACAAGTTATCCACAAATGTGAAATGTGCTGCAATTAATCAAGCCAAGCGGGTAAAGCCTCAGTGTTATGGACTATGAGGGCTGAAATATAAATGTGGAGAGGCCTGGAAGACTGATTGTATCACACTGCCATAAACCTGCCAGGGCAAGAGCCATGTGCTCGCAAGGGTGGAGGCAACCACCAGGTGGCTGGAAACACATTCTGTGCCCCACGCTACAGCCTGGAACACCATCCAGGGCCTTGAAAAACAAGTGCTGTGGAGACATGGCACCCCAGAAAGAGCCGAGTCGGATAATGGCACTCATTTCTGTAACAACCTCACAGACACCTGGGCCAAAGGGCATGGCACTGAGTGCATGTATCACACCCTCTCTCATGCACCAGCCTCCAGATAAATAGAACACAATGGACTGCTAAAAACTACCCTGAGCGTGCTGGGTGGTGGCACCTTCAAACATTGGGATACACCTTTAGCAAAGGCCACTTAGTTAACACCAGGGGATCTATCAATCACGCTGGCCCTGCCCAATCAAAACTCTTATGTACTGTAGAAGTGGATACAGTCCCTGTAGTGCACAGGAAAAATATGTTAGGGAAGGCAGTCTGGGTTAGTCCTGCCTCTGGCAAAGACAAACCTATCCGCAGAATTGCTTTTCCGCAATGACATGGGTGCACTTGATTTTTCCTTTGCTGGAAGACAACTTGTGCATCTCCATGCCCATGCTTTTTGCATCTCAGTGCAAAGAGGGAGTTATGTTTGTGGTCAAGATTATCATCAGTGATGAGTTTAATTTATGTTCTGTGCAACTTTGCCTTTACAGACAGTAACTAAGAGTACCTGAGAACTTTCTGACTAATTCTCAGAGATCAAAATTACTTTGACTTGTAAAAAATGTGAAGTTTATGCCACTCAGAAACAGAAAGAAAACTGCATTTCCCGGATTTTAATATTCAGTACTTTCCTGTAGGTATTGAATACCCAAATACACATTTTTCTATGCAAATGCCATGGGAAAAACAACATATACACTCCATAATCATCACTAATGAGCAACTTAATGGTCGGGTGCGATCTGTCGCAGTCTCTAGAGCTGTGCTGTGTTGAGCATATTCTATGCCATTTACAGCAGGACCACGGTTGTATCAGGCAGCTTGGGTCAGCACAGAGCAATAGCAACACCTGTAAAAGGGATACGCTCCATTTGGACTGTGTTTGTTTTTGTTCTTTGTTTGTTTGCTTTTCCCTAGCTTTAGCACAGCTAAGGTTGTGCTCCCATTGGGGTTTATCTTCATAAAGGACATGAAAATGAAGGCAGTTCTGAAGAACAACCCTTAAAAAGGAGTGGTCCTGCTCCCAATTCTCCACTCAGTAAACAAAAAAACCAAACAAAAACCTCCCCTTATTCAGAAATCTTACAGAAAAAAATATTTGTTTTTATATCCAGAGTATTTAGAAATGATTTTGATATGTATGATATATGTAATTAATAATCTGCCTTGTACATAGAAATCCTCATAGACAATACCCAATTAAGTGAAATAAAAAACACTGCTGACTCCAGCCTACTGTTAGGAGTAAAGCTGATACACATAGCTGGCATTAAACTGAGTATACAGAACACATATTTTCTTCAAATATTTAGTCAGATTTTGACATGAATACATGTTTTCCCCTCCCAGCTTCCCTTTATATGTAATTGCATAAACAATTCTGTGATCAAGTTTTATTGTCATGAATTCTTATTAAAAGAGAGTTTTTAAATCAGATACTTAAATACTCTTCAAAAGTATTATATTTACTTGCTTTATTTTTTACAATAAAATTCTGATTATGGGGATCACACTTATCCTGTTCAAGAAACAGAATATCATTAGACTTCCTATGCAATTAAATACCGTTCAAAAACTTATGTCAGATTTCAATGATAAATTAAACAATTTGGTAGCTTTATTTTCAAATATTGTGCAAATATGAGAATATCAGTCTTTTTAAAAAAAAACAGAAAAAGACAATAAACAAATCATTTTACACAATATTTACCCAGTATGTGGAAACTCGTACTCAAAGATTCATATACTTTATTTCTTATATATTAACTCTCTTAGGTACTTAATGAACATCATCATCTCTTAAGTAATGTATTCCTCATCTCACAAGTCCATGTCTTTAAGTACAGCATAGATTAATTATTGATTCTAGCATGTTAAAAAGAGACAACGTAAGAGAAATTTTAGAGAATCACTCAGATCACTGAGGCTTGTTCCTTTTAACAGTCTATTTCCTCAGGACGTTATTGATGCCTGCTGCTTTTTGAACAGCCTATTGTCCTTGTGCAGCAGCCTTGCTAGGCAGGTGATTCAAAATATTTCTTCTGGAGAATCAAAAAAAGACCATATTTCTCTTATGTTTAAGGCTAACAACTGTTGTCTCTTGGCCTGACACATTCAAGTCACACATCTTCACCAGGTAATGCAAGCATATAATAGTATTTTTTCCCCTTTACATGGGCTTCTGGCTGTCAGTCAGAAGGAAATTCATGTTCTGAAAACTGAGATAAATGGAAGCTTGCTGGTTCATATTTACCGGTCCCACATTCAGTTTCTGATGTGACACTTTAGCCATTTCTAAACAAAGAACAATTAAGGTCAGAGGGCTTGGAGATTTAGTTGTGATGATTATCTGTAAAGGCAGAAAATCAGTATACTGAACACCAACCCTACTCACAAAGGAAATGTCAGTCACTGGTCCTTCACTTTGGAACCTGAGCACACAATTTATAAAAACAATTGCTTGAAAAAATTATCTGCCTTTAAGAATGCAAGAGAATTAAAATACTCATTAGCATCAGAATTATGCTGTGTGACTGTTATGCAAATATGTATTATAACCAAATTCAATAAGCATTTCCTTTAACAAAGAATACAGCTTCCAAAATGCATATACCCCATGAAATGTATTGCCAGATTTTTATAGCAGCCTTAAACACAGTCCTGACAACATTATTCACAAAAGAAAATCTTACTGCTTCTCTTCGCTTACACAGATATCTAACATCTGATTTATGCAGATCCCATTACAATTTTAAGTCTATACTGAAATACTATTTACACCTGATCAGCACTAAGAGTTAGGATTTCTAGGTTACAAGTAATTATTTCTATGTCTTTTTTATATCAAAGTTCCCCTGTTATTTAAGATTTCCTAATAGTAATCTAAAATGTTCATGAATAATTTTTATGTCTCAGGTTAGCAGAGATTATTATGTTGGGCAAGAATTATTTTTCAGAAAACTCTCAGTATTAAGCAGAGGTGTTTTAAGAGCGCAGCAAAAGGAAATCTCTTTGAACAGTCCTTAAATTTTCTGAGAGTACATCCTTTAAATATCATTATGTTGACTCAATTTCACAATAGTACTAAAATAAGCTACATTTAATTTTTAAGTAATACCTATTTTGGACATAAAATAAATTACTACAGGCTGCTGTATTTCCTTATCACCTAGAAATATCTAATTTCTTGGCATTTCCCCTGGCATGTGCATATATGTCACCCATTTTATCTTTTAATGAGATATTAATAATTGCCTTACAGTAGATTGATCATGCACACCAGGCTCATCGTGTCTACTGTTTACACAAAGAGCTGTTTCTGAAGCCAGTTTTGTCTAACTACTAGGAAGGAAGCATTATCCTGCGTAAATTTGTAAGATGGAAAAAATAATCAAATAATATTAATATAATCCATATTTCTTTAGACATCCTGGAACACATATATGATGAAAATTGCTGGTAATACGTAAACCATAATTGTAGCAAAGCATATCCTAAATTGTGAACCACTTGCGGAAATGAACAGTGAATATGGTAACACAAAAAACTTGTCTGTGGAACACAGGAATGAGAAAAATGAGAATAAAATAAAATTTCCAGGATGGTAACCTCACTTTTGAAGAAAGAGAATAAAGTTATATGAAGGAATAATTCTTCTGAAGAACAGAAATATTAGGGTTCTGTGCAAATCTGCCTTTAAATAAAGTTTCTACATGTCTCTCTACTGTGATTTAAGGTCTTAATAAAAGACCTCAGCATCTTCTCAGCAGTGACTGATACTTGTGACTATTTGGTTGCAATACATTTTACTTTTAGTATATTATAGCTAGTAGCTATTGGGAATAGTCACCAAGGGTGTTAGTGTTGTAAAGTGAAACAAGAAAAAATGCATTCCAGCAATTAAAATGAAAAAAAATCTTATTAAATAAGCAAAATTTAAATGTAGAACAATTTCTGGAATGAAATGCTTCCTAATACTCCCTGGACGCTGTATCATTGCTAGACTCATCATCATCATATAGATGACACAATGAACAGGAAACTAGATTACTAGGTATGAACAAATTCTGATTTACAAGGGTAAATTACAGTTGATCAGATGTCAGCAATCCTAAGCCAAACCAGTTACCAAGTCCTTTTCTTGTTTTGTTTTAAATCTGAGTTTCCTGAGGACACAAAACTTCTATTAATTTCATTTTAATGCAATAGTCTGCAGTAACTTTTAACCCCTGTCCTATTTCAGGCAAATCTAACGAAAAGGCAGACACCTCAAAGACTTTCTGACTCCACAAGCCTTTGAACAATTACTGGTTGAATACGGGAGAAAGACCTGTTAAAGGAAACTCAGAGAATGTTCTGCTTTACTTGTCTCATTTGGCAGCAGCCAGGTGGTCAGTCAGCAGGCAGGCAGCTCTGGACTAGCTACCATGGGAGGACAGGACACGGCTACAGTCCATGGGGGTGGAGAGTGAGAGGATGCCAGTGATTACGTATGGGGATCTGGAACATGCTATAAACAAGGTGTGCTGTATGAACTGGAGATGCAGAAAGGACCATATTGGAGTAGAAATTCTGAAAGAAAATGAACAGCAGATACCTTTGCACTTAAATACCTAATGAGTTATATTAACAAGGCTGGACAGTATACACCTTACTAGCACAGAACAGAGTTAATGCCTACTTCTGAGATGTGAACTTAATTTTTCAGAGCTAACTGGAGTATCTCCATACAATATTGATATTTAAAACTGTCTTTGTACTTTTCACACGGTGACATTGTAAAAAGTGAGGGCAAACTAATGACGCATATACATAATTTGACATTATATCTATGTACTGCCACAAAACAACCAAGCCTCAACAATCAAGCTTTATAAAAACATTTTAAGCTGTGACTTGTATTTAAATTCTGCTTCACCCTAAAGAACTGAGCTAGATGTATCAAAAACCAAAATCTACAAATGGGATATCAGGGAATTAATTTCCTTGCAAAATTGGACTTTAAACACAATAACTAAAGATCTACACACTGTCCAGAGGGTAATCGTTAACACTTGATATACAAAACATGTCAGTGGAAGCATCTGCCTAGTGTGATGAACTTGATGCAATCAGAATCTATTCATCCTAAACAAAGCAAAACATGCAGAATCTATTAATCCTAAACAAGACGAGAGAGAATTAATGAAAGTGTACGGAAAATTTGGATGTAACTCAAGGCTGATAACAGTGTCATCAGTAGATGGAACATTTTCTATCAGATTACTGAAATAAATTTATGACTATGAAATTAGAACCCTCAGCCATCAACTGAGAGGATCTATCAGTGGCAAAACTAAAAAGAACTGAGAGATGCTGATTATTTAAGGGCAAAAATCTTCCCATGCCGAGCATTGTCTGTCAGCTTTCATTAAATAGATAGTTCATTTATAACTGGACTCTCAAAAGAAAGCAAATCTGTGGTAATAAAGAAAAAGAAACCAGTATTGTACAAGATGTACTGAAGTAGTTGAGGTTTCAGGTTATTCTCCTCCTGAATTCATAACCCCGTGCCTACTTCTGAGACATACTACTGTGTTTTGGAAGCAGAATTTTTCAGCTGTGTTTCCCATTCCAGAGATCACTATTACCATGTATTTCAGAACTGCAACGATCAGACTGATAAAGTTAAGCAGTAATGGTTTGTGATTTTCCTTCTAGACTTTTTGGTATTTTGGACAACTATAGCTCTAGTGTTAGCAATTTCTTTGAAAGAAAATCAGCTATATCTAGAGTGAGTACAGAAAAAAACACACTAAATTCATTGAGGCAAGTATGTTTGCAACCTCTATTTCTAAGTTTTAAATAGATTTTTATACTGTTTCTTTAAGGGGGTCAAATCCTGAATATCTTACTCCATATGCATCTAATGAACACTGATCTACCAAAGCCAAAATAAATATGTACGGTAAAGCATATTTCTAAAGAAAACAAAAAATAAAAGCATCAATCAGTTGTGCTTTCCAGCATGTTCTCAAGTAAAGTATTCACACAGTTAGAGTCAAATTCAAAATTCAGAAGTATGGTAATGGAGAAAAGGAAACTAACCAAAAAAGAGTCTGTGGTTTAGCTGAGGCTCAGCCTGTCCCACGGGTTATACACTTGATATATGCAGTTTTGGTTAGCACTTCCCTTGAATTCAATTCTGAATGTGACAAGCCTCAGCAACTCTCATTTAGGATTCCGTCTAATGAGGAAATTGAAAAGAAACTTAACTGAAAATCATGGCATAAAAAGAAAGGAGAAGAAAAATAAACAAAGAAATTATTTCTATTCGTGCAATACTCGTGCATTATTGTAATAGTTCATGATGCTAAGATGGCCTGTTTTGGATCATCTATACTTTCACTCTGTATTATTAACATATAGCTGCTCTTCTTTTGCAAAGAGTTTAAATTATACTTGCTGGAAAGTAGTCAAAAAGCAATGATACAGTCATAACTGTAGTACAGGAATCCCATGTAAGAAAAGACAAAGTAAATGTTTGTACTCTACAAGACTTGTTCTTAAAAATGATAATGTTAAAATACATTTTTTACTTTGCTTTGTTAAATAATTAGTTTTCATCAAAAGTAAAATGATGTTTTGTAATTTTCAATGTTATTTGTTTTAAACATTAGAATCCATAAAATGTATACAATATAACCTAAACATTTTAGATTTCTTCCATTTGTGAAAAAATATTAACAGAGATAAAGAAATATATGTGCCAATGTACAGTTCTGCCTGCCAGTCAGTTTCATATCCCAAACCTTCCATTCAAAATAAAAGAGGCCAATTCTTGAAACCTGATAGGTAGGGATCCATTTGTCTCTGACTTTGCAGGAAACTTAGGACATTTTTATACTTTAACTATTTTAGATGTTATATTTGTTCAAAGACATGCCTTACCTTTTGCCTTTCCAATTGTTAGGAAGTATTAAATAGAGTGATGGATGCAATGACAATTCTGTGGAACATAAAACCAAATATACTTTATTTAAGGCTGTGTTTCAAAGGCTTTATGTTTTTTATGTGTTTGTGAGGCGCAGAAAAAATAATCAGTTCTACAACACTTGTAATGAGCCTTCTTACTGCTTGACCAGATTTTACATAATGTGCATTGCCAGGGAGCTTTATTTTTCCCCAGAGCTTTGTGATCTCTATTAATGTTTATGAATCTTCTCATTCAAAAAGCTTAATGCATTTCCCAGTGGATGTACCTATAGCTACTAGTCCATTATGTTCTAAAAGGGCTCATGCAATGTCTGAGTCGAGATTACAATATTCTTATTGGCCTTCAGCCACTCTATGAAGGAAAGCAGGCTTAGCTATGCAATTACGTTCTAGAAGACTTGTAAATAAATTGTCGACTGAATTTGGATTTCCTACAAGACTCCAGATGCTGTTCACACAATGAGTTGGATAGAAATGAACTTCCTATTAGTGGTCATATTAAGATATTCTAAGTGTATTCCAGCATATACTTTTCATATATGCATATCAGAACATTCATTTTGACATCAACATTGACAATTCATTTAACTAAGATGCAGGCAGACTCCACCGCAGCTCAGCAATGAGAAACAGCTTAGGTTTTAACCATCTGTAATGTAAAAAGTGATCTTCAAAGGGTGTAGAGAAAGAAACAGAAGAAAAAAATTGATAGATGTGTATGGAAGCAGCCAAAGTCATGCGGGATTCAGTCTTTTGATGTGTTACCTTTTGTTGTTGACTACCATGGCGAACAACATAATTCACTTGTGGGATCAAAATCACACCATTATTGAAATATACATTTAAAAACGACTGAAGAACAACCCACATATGACAACAGTATTCCTTTGTCACCCATCTCAGTCTTATTCAGTGTTTAATTGAAATAAATCTTCACCGATTTCAGTATTCTAGCTATGTCACCTCTGCTTCATCTGAAAACAATGGAAAACTGAAAAATATTGGTGAATTCAAACACTTCCCGAGCTGCCTTCTCCCCATGAATTTGAATAGTAATTGGATTTCACTAATAGCTTCTTACTTCACTGAAAATTAACACGATTTTCAAACCAATTGTATGCTGAAATTGTACATACTCTGAGGAAACCTGGGTGGATTGTCGTTGACATCAGTGAGTGTGATGTTTACAGTTGTTGACCCTGACAGCCCTCCGACCTGCCCAGCCATATCTTTGGCTTGAATGACAACGGAATAATGCTCTCTGGCTTCCCTGTCCATGTTGTGCAAGGCAGTCCTGATGACACCTATGATGGAAAGAAAACAAAGAAACAAAAGAAAGATCAGGATTAGCAAGAGGAAAGACTGGCATAACCCTTCTTTTCAGGAAAGGTGGAGCATGGCAGATTTTCTGGAAATGCAAAGGTTTTCTATAGTCAAAATAAGCTGACTTTTGCAATTTGTGCTTTTATATATATGTATATATAAATATTTATATATAAAACAATGCCAGATGCTGCTAGACAATCAACTTGCTTGAGAATATGAAAAAAATTAAAATAATATATATCAAAAGACCTATTATATTCATAAATAATTATACCAATTTATATAACAGTCCTAGCCAAAAGGTAGATTGCTAAAACTCCAGTGCTTTCTCATATAACTGTGTAAATAGCTACTTAATAGAAGTATTAATGAATGGGAACTCTTACTCCACTAAGAAGACACAAATTCCTTTTTAAGAAAAGTTATTTTCAGAATTAAAATGTGACATACCTCATAAAATCACTCAAAAGCTAAACCTTCTCATTTGACAAATCTCAAAACACTGTACTTTCTTATTTGACACCTGTCAATCATATGTATTTATGTTCATAAGTGTGACTTACCTAATACTTGTCTGTAAAGTGAAACATATGCTCTTGCTGTTTTTACTACAGTCCAGAGAAAAATAAAATGGACCGATTTTAAAATTCATTTTTATCCATCACAATCAGAATTCTTTTTAACATTTAGTCAATTACACATGCAGAAGCAAAGATTACAACAAAGGAGGAACGGTCAACCCTGTGAACTCAGTTTCAGTTATGGGACATTTTTCACTTATCATGATGCTTGAAAATTAGCCCCTGCTATTTTCTTTAATCGCAGGCTGACAGGTACCTCATGGAGTTTAATGAAGGGAAATGTAAGGTCCTGTATGAGGGAACCAGCACATGCTGTGGACAGAGTAGCTGGGAAGCAACTTTTCAGAAAAGGATCTAGGGGTCCTCAAACTCAACATGAGCAGCAATGTGCCCTTGCAGCAAAAAATGCCAGCAGCATCCCAGGCTGCATTATGAAATGCATTGCCAGCAGGTCAAGGGAGGGCATCCTTCTCCTCTGCTCACTACTGGTTAGGCCATATCTGGAGTGATGGGTCCAGTTCTGGACTCACCAGTACATAAAAGACATTGATAGATTGGAGTGAGTTACATAGAAATAAATAAAGAAATATGGGGAATCCTGAATTTACGGACATTATATTTTCTAAAAACTGTATTTTTAGCATTACTTGATTTTGGACTCTTAAACTGAGTGGCTGTTATAACTAGTAAGAAAATACACACCCTAGAATGATCAGATGTTGCTTCTGGGTAAATTTTAAACATACAACAGCCATTAACTTAAGAAGAGCCTTGCTGTTTTAGACAACCTGCTGTACAGCATGATTCTCAAGGTTTTTGATTCCCACTGTCTCAGATGACACAAAAAGTGATTTCCGGAACACTACTTTACTTGTACTTTAAAATTAATTTCTTCTCATTTATTCAGTAAAACCATTTACCCATTATTACACAAGAAATGAAATTTTCATTATATCATTGTTTCCATTCTGTTCTGAAAACAAATCACACATAAATAAGTAGAACTAATCACGAAGAATAATATTTTAAAGTATCTATGAAGATAGATTCAGAATGATTTTAACACAGTGTTGCACTGTAAGTTCCTTTTCATCAGAAGTGTAGATTTTCATAAAGCTAGATAAAAATAGTATACCAGTCTCTTTTAGTTCATCAGTGTTTTTTTCCTTTAAATGACACTGTTAGAAACAGGTCTTTTTTCACAAATTTCCCTATGATATACTGAAATTAACCACAGTTTATACATACTATAACAGAAAGGCATGGACATATTTGGATAAAAAGAGCTGATCTAACTTAAATATGCAGTTTCATCAAAATCAACACAGTTCACAATATATGGTACTCTTGTTCTGAACTTTAATTTTGCTGAAAACCAGGAAGATATAAAAGTATTAAAATTAAAAATGTCATGCTTTGAAATTTTCCAAATAAATTGCTTTGATTTTTCACATTGCAAATTTTTCATTGCCTTTTCCAATAAGATAATATGAAATGCTCCAGCAACTCTTATGAGGAAAGGCTGAGAGAGTTGGGGTTGTTCAGCCTGGAGAAGAGAAGGCTGTGGGGAGACTTTATAGCAGCCTTCCAGCACCTGAAGGGGGCCTACAGGAAAGCTGGAGAGGGACTTTTTACCAGGGCATGTAGTGATAGGACAAGGGATAATGGCTTCTAAGCTGAAAGAGGGGAGATTTAGATTAGGTAGAAGGAAGAAATTCTTTACTATGAGGGTTGTGAGACGCTGGAACAGATTGCCCAGAGAAGCTGTGGATGTCACCTCCCTGGAAATGTTCAAGGCCAGGTTGGATGGGATGTTGTGCAACCTGGCGTAGTGGAAGGTGTCCCTGCCCATGGCAGGGGGGTTGGAACTGGATGATCTGTAAGGTGCCTTCCAATCCAAACCATTCTATGATTCTATGATTCTATGATTCCTTTTAAAGTAGGAATTGTCCCTGAATATCTTCATACTTGCCAGGGCTCCTGTACATCGCAGAAGAAGACAGTAAGTTCCTATTAACAAGACATGTCCCTGTCTGAAACGGTGTGGAAAGAAACTGAAAAAGAAAATTGTCACAGGCTTTTTAAATTTAAACACAGTCTTAATTATGCTTCATATTTGTTAGGCAGCATTGTGACCCTGTTAACTGCGTACTTTTCAGCTATGTTTCCAATATTTATTCATCTTCACTAAGAAAGGAAAGCAAGAAAAAAAATGCAAGATGTAAACATCATTATGGGGACACCCCACCCTGTTTCTGGTATTAAAAGAAGAATTTTTATAGAAGTTTGACTCCTATGTCAAAAAACATGTACAATATGTGGAGGCTTAGATCTGTTGGAATGGAGTTGAGAAGAACACACAGCTCTGGACCTCTGGCCTGCTGACTTTAGTCATACTTATTTCCATCTTAAAATAATGTGAGATATGTTTTCGCACATGGAAGCCTCTCCCAGCACACACTTTTTCTTCTAACTTTTTGTCTAGATATATTCACCTCTAAATCACACAAATTTTGGGGTTATTTCTCTAACAATTTCTACAGTCTTGGTAAGCATATTTTCCAATTCGAATTTATCTTCCTTGACCATGCATGACCGGAAACCTACCTACATTCCAGATGAGATTTTATCACCACGTTTTCTAATTACAACTTTGGGGTTTTTTTTTCCGATCATATCACACTGGTCATTTATTTATGATTTACTAATATACCCAGGACATTGTCCTCCAATGGCACTTCCAAGTTAATGAGACCAGGGTTAATGTAGAGTCACAGAATATCTCCAGTTGGAAGGGACCCATGAGGATTATCGAGTCCAACTCCCTGCTCCACACAGGACTAACTAAAACTAAACAAAATGACTAACACCATTGTCAAGATAGTCTTATAATTAGTCCTGGAACATGGCCTTTACTATGCAATACTTTTAAATTTCATTTTGTTCTTCTTGATCTTGCCCTCAAAGACATAGGTTTCTTCCTCTGTACTGACAATTCCTCACAACTTTTTATCATCAGGAAATTTCTTCATGGTGGTCCTGCTTTTATCCTCAAAACATCAGACAAAATTGATCGAGAACATTGAGGTATCAAGCTCTGAAAAAAAGACTGAGATGTCCACTGCTGTAAATCCAGTGCCTCTGGATTAGAGAAAGCCCTGAAAATAAGGTTTTTTTTGGCAAGTTTTACTTCTTTCTCCACTCAAGCTCTCTGAATTAATTCCTGATACTGAACTGCAGTCAATTCCTTTTTTTTTTTTCCAAGCTTTCTTTAAGATGCTTCTGTGCTTTGCAGCTTCTGACAATGTGTTATGTTGTCTTTTTTAGCATTCTGTGAAGAGCCATTTTACTTGCAAGTAAGAAGAGTTACAACAGAAGGCTCAACTGTAAATGAAACTGCAAAAATCAAGACTTTTTAATTCAAGTGGATACAATTATTAAGAAAATGTCTGCCACAGGAAAGTGCCTAACTATGCATTTACCGAAGTACTTAACTATGTACTTACCTGACTGTCTGGTACAGTTGAAGTAGTTTATCTTATTACTTATACAAAATAAGAACTTATTTTAGATTCAGTAATGACTGCAGAATTTTAGTCAGCTTTATCTTACAGCCTGCTCCTGCATGATGTGTGAATAGAACCTTCCCAGAATAAACCATAGTTCATTTTAACATTTTAAGCTCAAAGGTTTCCTATCTAGTTGGGAAAAAAACCTCCCAAACAACTCCACTTTAATGATAAACTAGTTTGTCATGGGCAGGTTAAATTTTGTTTGGAAAATTTCCAATCTGTTGTTGGATCATAAGCCTGGACACTAGAGATTATCTGAAGGTCCAGTAGGTCATACTAGATCCCCCATATTCTAGTTTCTTATACATCTATCTTGTCATGATCAGAACCACTAAATGGTTCAAATATAATTTCATACGTCTATTTAATAACTAATTAAATGTGTGATTTTGCTAATCACTGAGGGAAGTGAACTGTTGCAGATGGTAATTTCATTAATATAATTTTACTTCGTGAATAAAAGTTCTATTTTTATCACTGCTTTCCTTTAGGATATGTAGTTAGCTTACTTTATTGTAACTTAACATTCTGCATATATTGTACATATTAAAATACATTTCAAAATCTAATATTATTCTACCTTGAAAGAATTTGACACAATCCTTTTAAAAGAAATAAATACGGTTTTTGTGGTTTTCACATATTAAGACTAATACTGAGCAAGTACAAGTCAGCAGATGCATTTCTTGTTTCTTAAGACTTCAAAATAACATTTAGAACTCTCAATGGACTTTGCCTTGGGTTTGTGATTTAGTTCAAACTATAGCTGTATACAAAATGTGCAATACAGATTTTGGTCATACTCCACATTCTGAATGATTTTATAACACAGATGTTTTTAATCTAGGCCTTTGAGTCAGATCTGTTTTATATATCTAAACTTATACATTTTGTTCCTTTACAGGGACATCACTAGCCACTTCACGGCTAAAAGTCAAAGCACTATAGAAATGAAAATTAGTGGTCAATTTTCTTCTATGGTCATGATTACGGTACTGAAAGACACTATGCCCTTTCTTAAGGGAAATTATCATTGAAATAGCTTCATTGACTGAGCGGAAAATACACCAGTTTATGTGGCACTTGCAGGGATGCCAAATGTAACCATAGCATGTTCCACAGTTTTCATAATGGAAAGCATATTCAAATTAATTAAATTAAGAATTTGCTGCCATGCTGCCTCCCAGAAAGCAGACAAGAAATTCTAATCTATCACATGCAATCGCTGAAAATCAAAGCAATGTCTTTCACAGAAATACCATAGCAAGTGGCCACCCTTTTTGAGCAGGAACCTGTCATTCTTTCTGTCACCAACAGGTAAAGTATATGTATATGGGTGCCAGGTTTGCCAGCTCTGTTTCTGTTAGTAGGGTTCACAGTTTTTTAAAATATATTTCTCTCAGGCTTTTGTAGGCTGGTTTAATCAACAGGACAAAATTATCAGGGATGTTTTGCCACTGAAATGTTTTACCTGTCCCATTGTCTTCAGATTGTTGCTACTTCCAAACCACTATGGAAGTGGCATGGAAGAGATATTTTCTGGATTTAGTGGCAGTGGATTGTTGGTTTATTCCACTTTGATAGTCGTCATTCCTGTAAACATCAACTTTGAACTTTGGTCCAGACATCCGCATCAAACTTTTCAGAAAGTTAAGCATTTAAACAAAGCCGACATTTTTGGTGCAGATCTCATTATCTAATCACAACCCAAACTCTTTAATAAACCTATGTCCACTGTGATTCTTGATGGCTGTAGAGGTACAGGTGTCTTTTCATTTGTTCTGTTGAGCTGTATAGACATGGTCCTATTGTCTGAGGACCTCTGTGCAGGTTGGACCATAAACCGGAGTTTACGTGCACAACTCAAGTGGTATCTGGCAGGCTGTATGGCTGCAGCTTGAAGTACTGTGTACAAATACTTTTTCCTGTGTTCCGAAGTAGCAGAGAAGAGTTAATCAAGTAAAATAGTTGTTAGATTGTGATATGGGCAGGATGGAAACATATTTTAATAGAAACAGCCAGTGGAAATGGTACAGAACAAAGTGCCGCTGTCATAGTATTGATAAAGAAAAATACAGAGTCATTAGATTAAGTTGGGTCCCGTAAGACATACAGCATCCATTCTTCAAATATTTTCTAGTCAATGGAAATTATGTTACATAACCATCTACACAAAACAGGCGTGAGCTGGACTATAAGAAAACAAGTGGTCTGCAGCTTCCAAACATCTTTTCAGATTCTCTAAAAGAAGTTGGTGGAGGACAGCCACCACTTAGCAACCTGACAGGTGAGCAGCAGAGTCACTGGAAGCCAAAAACCTGGCTCTTTCTTTTTCTGTTTCAAAAAGCAGTATTTTTTCCCAAATACATTAATGTCAAACACATTACATGGCTTAACACCTAGTTAGGTACAGTGTTTGTAATCATTCTAATCTTCAAAATTTAAACTTTTTTTAAGCACCAACCCTCCCCTTGGAAAGAAATCTAAGTATAGCTTAGATTTTTAGTGTAGTTTATGCAACCTGATGCATCCAAAGTCAAAATACGTTCTTTCAAAAAGAAATTCAAGCTTAACGGTGAATTCTTTATCTAACGGATTCACTATTAAAAGCCAGATTGGACCACCAGACCTCCCGTAGAACTCAGGCCATTAACTAAACTAGCACTGTACTGAACCTAGCAGTTTGATTTTAGCTAAAGCACATCCTCCTGAAAGCGTGTAATTTTGAACTGAATTGATCAAGAGGTAGAAAATATAACTTATTTCCTTGACTGAATATTCCAGTTGCTAATCGTAACGTCAAAGGTCTGCCCTTTATTTGGTAGTGTGCACTTGGAATTGCAAATCATCGACTCTTGTTACCCTCTTTCAGACCATTAGTTTCCAGCATTTCTTCTTGTAAAGATACTGATATACTCTCACGAAGCTAACCTTTCTGATAAACTAACTAGTAAATAATTTTTCCCTGTAAAGCCTTTTCTCCCACTCATAGAGTTATTTACTCTTTTCAGCTTTCCAAAATATTGTAAAAATACAGACAAATGAAATGAATATTGATATTTCAATAATGCTACTCCCTCAATAACAACCTCTGATGCAAATTTAACTTCCCTAATCTTTTTACAATATATAAAGAATCTATTTAAGGGTTGTATTGTGCTTTTCTTGGCTCATTACTACTTTGGAAAATAATTTTGAGCTGTTTTATTCTTAGTTTATGTAGTTATTATTCTCTTGGATACAGTCCCATCCTCCTCAGTTCTAATTGTATGATTCCACATTTACTGCATCGAGTGGAACAAGTTATCAAAAAATTTGGTTTATTTTGAGAGAATGTGCTGTTCTCATCTTTATGCATCATTCTGCCATTTTTATGTCATCCAAAAATTTTCTCAGCAGCACTCTTCTGTTTACTTTTAATCCACACAGAAGGAAGTGTCCTGGGTTTGGCCAGGACAGGGTTAATTTTCACTGGACTCCAGGAAGGGGCACAGCCGGGGGGTGGGGACTGACCCCACCTGGCCAAACAGAGCCCGGTATTCCATACCATGTGCCGTCACGCTGGGTTCCGGTGGGGGGGGCGGCGCGGCGGGAACATTCTCGTGGCTCGGGAGCCTGCGGCGCCGGTGCGGTCCGAGAGAGCGGGTCTGTTTTTGTCGTGTTTTCTCCTTATCTGTATCGTTGTTGTTCCTGTTCCCTCTGTTTG
>Ga0065711_1000299_pt1 | contig 74324 bp, 42 predicted proteins | sample Hoacrofraction12_FD_59098 | JGI IMG/M metagenome (GOLD analysis project Ga0065711, IMG submission 59098) | Hoatzin crop microbial communities from Cojedes, Venezuela - Epithelial fraction 12 v2 (version 2) | ecosystem: Host-associated > Birds > Digestive system > Esophagus > Crop | place... | reverse complement strand
GGCCGAGCCCCGCCTCAGTGGGGCCGCCCGCGCCGCGTGCCCCCTCAGCCGCCTCCGCCGGGGGAGAACCGACCCAGCGCTGGGGCCGGCCCTGCCTGCAGGCGCGGGTTCGCGCACCCCGCGCCCCTCGATGCTGCCCCCGCCTTCCCGCCGGCGCTGCCGCCAAACGCCACCCGGCTCCGGCATCCCGGCGGATCCGCGATCCGCGCTGCGGCCCGAGCAGGGGAGACCCCGTTCCGAGCCGCACCCGGCCGTGGGCTTGCTCACGCGACAGCTCGACACCAACCCAGACGGAAAAAGCGACGACCTGTGTTCTCCGGCAGAACCGTCTGTTCGTCCGGAAGGGCAAGCGCTGGCACGGCCATCGGCATTCCCAGCTAGGAACGGTCCCTGCTGGGCTGGGGTCTGCCTGCCCCGCCCCGCCCTACCCCGTCGTCTTGCTGGCAGTGCTGGGGCAGCCTGGGGCACGCTGCAGGGGAGTTCCTCCTTACGCCGTTTCTTGAATTTCTTTAAATAATTAAAATCCCAGTCTAAATGTGAATTCACCAGAAAGCACAACGTGTTGACGTCTGCCAGAAGAATAAGCAGAGCGCACGAAGCAACAGTTGTTCAAATAACGACATCTGTTGCATCGATCTTACCAGCCCACCTCCGTGGCTGTCCCCGCTGGCGCGCGATGCCGAGCAGCACTGGCACGCGGCCGCGGTTTCCCTGCTACTTCGGCTGTGCCATAAACGCCTGGGAGCTGCAGCGAGAAAAGGAAACGCTCTCACTTCTCTGACTTGGAGAGCACACGGCCAAAACGCACTGTGCAGTGCCTCCGCACCCCACGTCAACGCTCCTCTGTTCTGATCTGCACCAAAGCAAGGGTTCAGGAATGCAAAGAGAGTTACCTAAAAGACAGGGCAAGGACCAAACTAGGTTGTCTGCTCCCCCCCTTGCATGAACAGCCACCAAGCACCGTGCCTCAAACGTGCGCCTGACCTATTTACTTGTGGCCCAGGAATGTTCTTCTAAGCTTTCCTAGCTGCTGCTGAACATCAGGTGTTCCACACACGTACTCTGACCTGGACGCTTACACTGGTTAAAGATTTACCTAATGCTTTTTACACACAAAATTTATGCTTCAGACATGAACCTGGAAATGTAACTTGAAGGGCTTATGCCTCGTGTTACTCCACATCCCATGCTTTAAAATAGATTGTTCCCCCAAAATACCTCTTCAAGGGTTTTCAGCTCCACGCGGCTCCTATCAGCCCTCCTGAAAACTGTGGCAGACAGCACGACGCTGCCTCCTGACACACGCTATTCACAAGCCTTCACGTTTCTCGCAAGCAGACAGCGCTCTGTGAAGGCAAGTAACAGATTTACCTTAAGTCCTACATATTTACAGATGTTTAAAGACAGCATTAAGCAAATCAGTTTCATCCCACTCCTATGCATTTTCTGCACCCAGTATAAAATCAGCTTGAGACAACTGAAGCACAGCCAAGGAATGCGTGCGAAGGAGCACACAAGTACAATCTGTCGGAACACCAAGTAAGGAAACAAGAACTTTACAAGGCTGACCTGTTTATGAAACATCTTGCGGACCTTCATGTTACTCAGAAAAAGCAAAGCCAGCTCTTTTTAAATTTTTGACTTGATGGGATAGTGAAACTTTTACAAAACCATCCAGAACAAGGTTTGCTTCGGATTGTATCAGGCAGCTCCCTATGTTCAAAAAAAGCAATAAACTACCTCGATTCATAGGTTCTGTCCTCAGCTCCTGTATGTTAGCTTCAGCATCCTGTAAAACATAAAGTCTTTTACCTTAGAAGAAGGCTTAGAGAAATAGGATTCCTGCATTTGAGGGAACTGTATACAACCCAACCAAGCTCTTAACATGAAGCCCGTGCAAGTGGTATTTACGTGGTCTGCATTTACCTTTTCTGCACATAATGGAACATGCCATACAGTTTTCCCCGCACTTTTGTAAGATGGAAACTTGCTGATCGTAAGCAGCAGTATTTATCGTTATATTAACACCACAGCCATCAGTACTAGTTTAAGTATCTTTTTTAATTTTCTTACAACCACTTAAAACTGTAATATACCACAAACTTATGTACACTATTTACAGACAAAACAAGGAAAATATCCATCCAAAATATTTTTTAAAAAATCCTCTGATTAAATTGTTACACCTGCTCAAACAATGGTGGGACTTCATAGGCATATTTTCTTGTGCATGTTTCTCTTCCACGTAGTACTTCAGTCTCACTGCATATATATATTTTTTTTTAAAGTTAAAGAAAGATAAAACAACAAGCAGAAGGGACACAACACAATATGCATTTAAATCTTTGTTTAAGAACAAGCAGCTAATTAAAAAAGGCAAAATACAGGAAAAGTGCATCAGTTCCAATGAGTTAGTAATAAGAAAGAGGCCCACAGGTGGAGAGCAGGTACCCTTTAGGGTACAGTCTCCTGGAAGGCCTCTGATTGTCTACAAAGATTATTTAAAATTTATTTTAAAAAGAAATAATAAAAAAAAGGAAATGAAAAGAGGAGAGGAGAAACATGACACCTCCAGAATTTTTTTTTCCACGAGGTTTCTTGGAAACTGGTGCTCAACAACTTCCAGAGTGGCCAAGAATTCATTAGTGCCCCGACTTCATTGTTCATTCACACGACTTGAGTGAGCCGTCCCCGTGTCTCGAGCAGAAGGCCTGTTCCTCTGGAACTGTGCAAGGCTAGAGGACTTCCACAGGCTCTGTGCCCACGTTTGTGCTAAGTCAGTTAGACCTGCTGCCTCTGAATTTTGTCAGCGCAAGACCTGCTCGCTTCCATGGCTTAAAGCTGAGCCAAACACCGCTGGCTTTGCACCTAACAGAGTAACTTTGTCTTCTCATCAAAAAGTCCATTTATATGTCTGGTGCATTTCAGAACAACAAATGTGACGTTGAGGAAGCTAGAAATGACCATGGAGACAAAGTGTCACTAACCTTAACTCATTTTTGCTATATTTCATACAGATTATTATTATTTTTTTTAGAAAAACGTGTAACAATAAATGAGGCTTGTTTTATCTGGTGTTCCCAAGTCCCATGCTAATCCTTCACCCAAAAGGCTGCCTTCGAAAACAAGGCTACATGCATGCTTGGGAAAGGTCGGCAGCACTCTGAAATGTGGGTTCAGCACACAATCCCTTTAAAACAGAGCCTTCAGCCAACGTTTGAAGTCTCCTGACAGAGCCTATGTCTTTGTGCTTAGTTACTTTTAGGTAATTTGAGCTCACAGTAGGCAGTAACCAGTCTGCCACTATGTGACAGGACTGGTTAAGGAGTAGCTTTGTGTAAGATCATCGTATTTTTGGCTTTCTGGTAAGGCTACTTCATCTAGTAACTTCTCCTCTAACAACAGATTTGGTCCAAAGGTATACAATCTCCAATTTGAGCTTGATAGTTTTGAAGCGTATTCCATTACATTCAAAAAATCTCACAAGCCTCTTTGCCTTTTGCTACCCACGTACCAAGTCTTTGTACTTTATACAGCGGAATGGAGTGCTCAGTCCAATCAACTGTAAATAGATATACATTTCTGTGGACCTAGCAGCTAAATACTCCTTCCCTCCTTTAAAGCATCATTGGAATCAAGAACAACCACTAGAAAATCCTAAAACAACAACAAAATACTGCTGAAAGTTGTGACAAGAGAAAGTAATCCTAACAACCACTCCTGAACTCTGTATGTACCGTTTCCATTAATCCCAGGAGAAACTGCGAACACTCCTGGAGTTCTATACAACACACAAAAGAATCTGCCTTTTATTTCATTCCTCAAAGAGCAACTTTCAGAAATGTTTAGCATTAGAAAAAAGTAGTCTTCATTCACCAAGATCAGTGCTGTACCTTCTCATCTTCTGGAAGGATTACTTTCAGTTTAGGATGGACTACGAGCTGCTTGTGCTTTAGGGGATAATTCTACCACATTATCCTTCCATGACATTTCTGGAGGTCAAATACTTCTCTATTATGGACTCCTTATATTGGTGCGGAAAGCACGCTATAGTAACTCAGCAAAATCGTTCTGCCTAACAGGGCTAAGCTTAGCTCAGCACAAGGGCCATACAGAGGCACCACCATGCTTCTAAAGCTATGATGTGCAAAACCAAGACTGTACAATGCATATGAAAATAAGACAAGCAAAAATACAAACCCTCAATGGGTCAGCCAAGGGAAATCTCCCTTTACCATCCACATAAACACTACATGAGGCCCAATGGAGGGCTCGTTTTCTTGTACTGAAGACATTTGTGCAAGACACCACTGCCTTTTCTCCTGGACTCCTGCTTTGTCGTATCTTATGGTGAATGGATGTGGTAGAGGACAGCACAAATCCCTGAAGCCTAAATTACTGCAGTCCCAGCAACTCATGCTGGTGAAACATCGGTACCGCCTAAAGCCAAGATTCAGCCATCGGCTACCCAAAATCCAGTTTTGAAGAAACAGAGCAACTAAAGCAGCACGTGAGCTGATTTCAAGTCATGTTGGAATAAGATGAACAAATGTAAGTGCAGTTGTGTCATCTGGCACACATAGAGAAAGAGGAACTTGAAGCAGAGTCAAGTGGAAACTCCATCCTTCAAGATAAAGCCCCAATTATCCCTTTTAAATCCAGCAATAAAACAGAGTGCATTTTTTTCCAGGAAACAGAGTGTACAGTACCCATGTGCAGCATAAAAACATTTCACAAATAATGAAAACATCCCTTTTGAAAATCTCAACAAAAATAGATCCCATTGGGACCAGACAGTCAGTGCCTCCCAAAACAAGGCAGAAAAACCCAGCCTATAAAACATGCCAAAGGTGATCAGTAAGTATCCCACTAACCTCTGAAACTGCTGACTGCTTTATTTACTGAGAAAAAGAGGTATGACATTTGTATTTAAAACCTTAGGTGCCACGTTAACAGGTTCACTAAATTACCCTTTAAGCTCTGTTCTCTCCTGAGAGCTACTTAAAAAGACATCTATCTATTCACGGGGAAAGGCGGAAGCAACGTCTCTTGGCTATGCAGGTCAATTCTGCTGGGCATCAGTGCAATAGAATTCTGGAAACCCTGAAGAATGACAAATATGATCCAAAAGCATCATCTTCCAGCCCAGAAGTTCTCTGTTGCTCAAATTTCTCAAGACAAGATGCTGACAGCAAAGCAGCAATGTTTCAAAAATTTTTTCAGGCCTAATGGCTTATCACTGAGCTTGTCCTAAGGGAATGGAGTACAGGCCTATGACCTAAGCACAACATGAAGAGCCCAAATGTCCATTTATTGGCCACATATCTGGTGTGAAGAAGAAGGACCACTTTGATTTCAAATTAATTATGTTTTCAGACTCTGCTTACAACTTGGGAGAAAAAATTGTCCTAGCTACACACTGCCCTCCCTCACCCACTCAAGAATACTCAGCTAGTAAACACTCTGTCTGACATTTACGTTTCAACTCTGGAATGAAAAAAAAATATCTGATTTTAGAACTTCTATAAATAGTTCTGCGTTGACTAGGCGTTTATTCTAAGGGGCAAAAGCAATAAACCCCAGTTATTTAGCTTTGATTACTGTGAACAGTTTTCATTGGAGGTCACTCCCCCTCCACACCTATGTGACAGGTACAGACAGGTTGTGCAAACTCAGCTCTTAGTTTACAGACGACCTCCTTGCTCAATTCTACAGCTCACAGCACCAGAATACTGATCACATTAGGCCTAAGAGATGCTTGAATCAATCCATTTGACCAGAGCAGCCAGTGTTTATCAGAAACCAGCAAATGCATCTTTCCTAAACAAATGCCTGCAGTGAGCACCTTCCTACCTCAAATGCCTTAGTATGCCAAGGGCTTTCTGCAAAAATGTGTGTGCATAGGAGATAAAGGACCACGGCTGCATACATAAAGCTCCTGCCTGTGCTCCTCCAAGTACCCCGAGAACAGGCAGAGTGAATGAATGCAAGCCTTCTGAAACCTAATGCTCATTTGATGCAGATCTTGAGCCGGATGCAAGTTTCCCCACATCTTTAACGGAAAGTAAGGTAAAGCTTGTTGCTTGAAATGTAAACCACAGGTCTACAGCAAGTGGCTGATTGGGTTTTCTTACCCCAGAAAATTAAAATCAGCAGTTCATCCTACTGTGGGTCTATTGATGGAACTAGATGTCCCTCTGGTCCTTTTCTCTAAAAATCCCATGCCAACCCCCCACGTTCTCATCAGGTCTGATCCTGAGCAGCTGTAAATAGTTAAAAATACAAAGTCATGCTCCTAAGATAGTTTCCAGTATGCAAACACTGGCACAGCTAAGTTGCAGTCCTCTACTGATTGAAGTTTTCTTAGTGTATTCTCTAAAAAGATGTTCAGGTAGCAAAGCAATAGTCTGCTGACAGGCTCTGTGTACATGGCCCAATTGTTCAGTATACGAAAAAGGAAATAACTTCACACAATTAAAAAGAAAAAAAAAAAAGAATTTTTTTTCTGACAACCGAAACATAGAAGACACAGAGGCACTTTCTCTTTCCTTCCTTTTTTCCTACAGCCCATCTGTAAGAGAAGTGCAAAATAATTAAGTTTTCTGACATCTGAGAAAAAGGTAACATCCAGGTTAAGCCTACACAGGCTTCAGGTAAAGCTTTGGAACAGCAGCTCTGTATGCTGATACTGGTTTGTACTCTTGACATGCCTACAGAAGAGAGACTCCTGTGCAGCTACAGACGATTTGTCCAGAAGAAGTAGTTCCCTCCCTTTTTAGTTCATCGCTTCTACTGTTCAGGCTACAGAGGTAGTAAAAACAAACCCAAACAAAACAAAAACCCAACAACAATAAAACAAAAAAAAGGCAAAATAAACAAGAAAAAAAACCAAACAACAAAAGGAACCACACTCTCTGCTATACTGTACATTCAGAACCCTGTGGCCACGTTCTTCTCCTAACAATGAACAAATTCATTAAAAAACTCAACATTAACACATGAATGTGCAACAAGCACATTCCAAAGCCAGTGCTGTGGTAAAGCAAGTGTTCGTCCACAGGGAAGGACGGGGATTCTGTGAATCATCACGAACTGACAAAGGTTATTTCTGGCAGCCTACATGCTAACGTAAACAGGATCCGCTTCTCCTTTTAAAGTTCTGTGCCAACAGAACTATTCAAATGTCATTTCCCACCACAGAAGACTTTTCTGTAATCATTAAAAATACATTAAAAAAAGGGAACCATAGAGCAAGAGACTATTGCGTTCCCGAGCTGGCAGCTGGTAGAGTAGCCCCTGTGTTTGCATTGGCATTTTGCTCCAGATGTTGTCTTCCTTTTGTCAAAGTGAAAAACTGAGGCTGACAGATGCTCTGAGGTCACCAGGGCCTCAGTTTAACTTCATTTGGCTTTCCTTGCTAGCGAGAAAGGAGCGTGCTTTTGTACTTGTGCTTCAAAGGTCCACTTCAACTTGGTTGCTCCTCAGTTAGCAAACTGCTGGTAAAAGGCAAGTTTGACCCTCTCAATGTGATGGCAAAGTTTAATCGCTGGCCCAAGCTTCAAGTCCATACACTCCTGAACAGTGGGCAGGGTCAGCAGCAGCAGTGCCTGGCCATCAATCTCCTGTCAGAAGACAAAAACTCCATAGTGACTTTGCATTTTATTTTCTCTGCTCCTTCAGCCTTGACGTGCTGTAATTTCAGATTCATGATTGTTTGTGAATTAGAACGTTCTCTCATGCACCTCCAGGCAGCTTAAAAGAAAAATAATTTAGAAAATCTCTCTTTCTTACAACAAATTAACTAGTTTCTTAAAATGTCAGCTCAAATTCATTGGATAAGCGACAGAACCTCATGAGATGTTACTTTTGAAAAAGAAATCTGGTAACAGAAACCAAGAAAATTTAATGCAGAAAGTCACTTTACCTAACCTCTGCATCTTTCTCGAGAAACAGAGGTTCTACAAGGAAAAGTATGTATTCTGGAACATCTATCATAAACCATACTCATCACCAGTTCCGGTACTATGGTTTTGATAGGTGATGTTTTTTTAAGGCAAATTTTAACCAAGATGGAAGAACAATGTTAACGTGACTCATGTTTGTTCTCTAGTTGTCATACTTCAACACAAAAATTCTCACTTGTGCAGCTGTACAAGACGCTGATACCTGCAGTTCAGTCTGCAGAATGAGAAACATTTACCATTTGGAAAAGTCAACACAAGCGGCAAAACTGTATCTCCTAGAAAACAGGCTCCCGCCTTCACGCTGCTTTGTTGTAGGCATTCTCTAGGGTTTCAGGATTCAGTGCCTCACAGAGCAGAACGTCCTCCACTGAGTACTAAGAAACCTGAAAAATTCTGGCTATTCCCTTAACCCTCCTCTCCCAAACTGCAGAATGTTGTGCGTGCATTTGTTTCCTCAAAATCCTATCATAAAATTTGCACTAGCTTCTTTTTGTGATTCATTAAAGGACAAGAAGCAAAGTAACAGATTCAACATTTTAGCAGACTGAAAATCATACCTGATCAAGGAAAATTCTCGCCAGTGGTGCACAGTCAGTGGATTTGAGGAATCGTACAACGTCAGCCACGCTCCATTCCAGAGGGTTACTGTCCAGCTGCAGCTTTTCAGCAACTTCCATCTTGATGTCCTAGACCGGCCACCCAGCACAAAAAGAATTCCCAAAATATTACATATGCAACGGACCAACACTCCCCTCTGCTCCCCACACTCAAACATTCAGCTACTAAATAAAGCTCTACCGAGAGCTCAAATTTCTTGGTCAGCCGAGCCGTACAGAGTAGCATTGTGCTGAGGGTGGAGGCTGTAACATCATTATAGCCAGTACGCAGGGATCTAAAACCAGGATTTGGTCGACGCCACGTCACTGCTCAGGTTGAACCAAGAGGAACGCTAACAGCTTGGAAATGAAAAGTTCACTGTTCTGTCTACAGCTTTCTGTTTAGTCTTTATTACAGTCCTGCAATACAACTGCAATAAAAATCATGGGTTTTCACTGTTCTGTAGTGTCTTCACAATGCCCTTTATGGGGTAACAGAGTATTTTATGAGAACACATGTACGATGGTTAATACTCCCAAGATATTTGTGCTTGCCCAACAGCAAGCAAGCTAGATCACGAATCTACATTCAAAGTTACCTTTGGTGAAGGAGGTTTATTTTCATCATCAGAAAAGGAAAAGGTCCTGAGCTTCCTCTTCCGCTTGTCTCGGTCCTGAGCCAGGGAATGAGACAGTTCACTCTGTGTAGGAGACGATGACAGTGATTTCTTCTCCGATACCTCTGATTCCTCCAGTAATTCATCCTGGTGCTCTGAGGTACTATCCTCAGTGAGAGATTCTTCATCTACCTCGTCCTGGTCATCCTCCTCTTCTGCCCCACTGCCCTGAAGAGGTAGGGGAAAACACAGTGATGAAATCTAAAAAAAGGGAAGTTTAGGACAAAAGCTACATTTGCCATCCATATGTCAGCTGTAACATGAGGTTACAAGGAACTAGCAGTTTGTTGTTTCAAATGTAGCTGGCCAAAGATCACAAACCGTATCTATTAAAGTTGCTGGCAGTCTCATACCTGGGGAGATCCAGCTGGAGTGTTATCCACTGAAGTAGAAGAACGTTTTTTCTTATGAACAAAAAAATGTTTTCGCCTCTTCCGTCTTTTATTTGGTTTCTTCATGGCTACTTCCAGGTTACTGTGGCCACCTGGAGGCCTACCTATCCGCTTGTTTTTCCGCTTTCCATAATAGTGTGCTACCAGGACAGAAGAAAGGAGCACCATGTTGAAATACACCTTCAACGTCACTAGTTATGTTTGTCCATCATAAGGAGTGGAAAATCAGTAGAAGGACATTTCCCAATAGAAATCCCAACTCTGTAAAACTTCAAAATGAGTATGTCTATATTTTCCTCTTCAATTTGGTTTAAGGAAGAAGAGTTACTAATCAATGTTATTTTCCCTGCATAAAGATTTACTTCCTCTATCTCTGAGAAGCCCGTAATGATCAGATTTTATACAAAAATAATCAGCCACAGAATTGGTCCAAGTTAATTGTGCTTTTTGTGATGTTTTGTAGTTTTTAAACATTGCCTCAATGTACTGTTTGTTCTCACAGTGCCAAATGCTTAAAGTTAGTTTAAAAAAAACCCCTAAAAATCTAAATTTTGTTCCACAACAAATTGGTGAAAGCAATTACAATGCTACTTAAATTACAATTTAGAGACAGCTCTTTTCCCAAAAGTTGTCTTAAGATAAAAGTTTTAAGCACACAAGTTAATTCATGGTACTACCACTTAACATAGTTATTTTTTTTCTCCCCTACACATTGGCACATGGATATTTTGTAGGCCTGTGTATGTAGTGCTCAAGCTGCTCCTTGTGTAAGCAAAGCAATGTATTTTGGATTCCTTCTGGAGCCAAAGCCAGAAGACCCCAAGCCCCACTTTGGTTTGAGACCAGCAGCCCACTCACTGTATTTAGTCTTTGTCAGGACAGAGCAGTTCTCTGAACACTTATCCAGCACCATCTGAGGGCCGAAGAGGTTTGGGCAACATTCCAGCTTGATGCATGTTTTTCTACAGAAATCTGCCACCCGATCTGCTGTCCTCACAACTTCCACAGTTGCACGGTAGCTCTTCCCTTTGTACCTAACATTGAAAATGTGGTCATAATTCAGGAATACTCTAGTTACAAGGATAAAATTACTTCATTGAGAGGTAAGAATATTGTTTTGAGATCAAACCCCAGGAAAATGTGAGCAATGAGGAACTTTACTGGCTGACAAGCCCAGCAAACAGATAGCCCTGACTCTTATGACAGATGCTCAAGCAAAGAAACAAAGCCAGCACCAGAGAGATGCCCGCAGTACCAAACACAGCAACACTGCCCTGCCAGTGACTATAAAATACCATCTGAGTGGACTCTGCCAGAGTTTAGATGTTTTGTTTTCTTTCTTCACAGATGGTTTGTTCTTTCTTTGTTTTCATGGGACTGCAGAAGTGTCCACCGTCATGTGGACAGCTGGTCCCTAAAGCCAAGATGGAGTGCACCAATTCATCTGATAAAGGCAACAGCAGACAGCTGCTAGCGAGCCGTTCTACGCACGTACTATGGCAAACAAATGAACGACGGTCACATTTCCAATCAGCTTTCATCTGCTGAACAATTCGTCAGGACAGTGACTTGCCATGACTCCACCTACTGCTCCTGTTTGATTTAAATTAAGAAAAGATTTTTTTATGTTCACCAGCCTTGCCGTGACATTGACAGAGCCTCACTGTGAAGGATCTGCCCAAGTCATTCATCACTTCTGCTTTGTTCTCCCAGCACAGCTACTGGCATGTGCTGATATTTATTAGGAATGTCTCAGGCCTGCAAGCATCTAGTTAATGCACTGAAAAAAAGAGCTATATCATCATAGTCCAGATATCCCTGGCATCACTACTATGACAAAAGAAAGTACACAGCAACTTCCGCAAAACCAAAACAAAATACTATTTTTCCTCTATTCTTCAGCTACATCTTCTGTTTACATTAACCTTTCATATGATCTTTCTATTGCCCAAATCCAGAGCAATCCTTCAACACACGGAAAGGTGTCTTTTTACACATGAAACTGATCCAACAGAAGAATTACTGACATGTTTAAAACCATGTAGGAAGTGTGCTATGGCACACTGGGAAAATCTAATCTCTAGTATGCGAACACAACGACCTAATTACAAGACCATCACTGGACTACAAACCAATATCTGGATTTATGAAGTATATGCAAATATGATCACTGCTTTTTTTGTAGCCAGAAAATAATCTTGCAAAGAAGCGCCAACCCCAAAAGCTCAGCAGGAAAACTAGCGAGTACTTTGGATAGGCTGCTGCAGAAATAATTCTATGTCACGCCATTGTAGATCACTGCTATAACTTAATTCCAGGGGAATCTTCTTCACTGAGAAATTTGTATGGAAATGCCATGGAAGTCTGAGAAGCTTCCTAAGCAGTATGTGCTTCTGCTTTAAAATACTGACAACTACCTTCAGGTGAACTAATCTTAAACCTCATATGCAGGTCTGCTAGTGTATATGCTATGTTGTACCAGCACTACACCCTTCTTACTTCACCACTAGCCGCTTACATGCAAGAAGCAGAGCACACGTGGCATATTAAGGAGCACTAAAATCATATGCACTTCACCAGACATTCATAAAGAAACTTAAAAACAATTTGGAAATTTAATCTGTCAGCATCTTGATATGCTATAAGCAATTTGTCCTTCTCTGAAATGTGAGAAGTTAAAGCATAGACTGCACAGAACATTGTTACTGGGATCAACCAAGTGGGGAACAGGACAAGAATTTACTTGGCTTTTAGGGTCTCTCCATGCCCATGCCATGCAGCCTCTTCATCCAACTGCAGTTCTCGTAGGACACGGCTAGGTTTGTAAGCTGCATTGATCAATAAAGTGAGAACCTACAGTGAGGGAGGGAAGGAAATATGTTTAAGTTCTTTTGTACAATGAATCTGTTGTAAAGTGCCAGGGTAGAATAGGAAATTATTTCTATTCATCCACATTATCTCGTATCAAAGCACTCACTCACAGCAGAATTTCAGATACCGCCCAACACTGCCAAAATGAAAACTGACAGCAGTCGACACTTTGGGCCTTGCCAAACCTTCAGAATTTGTCTGCAGAGTCACGAGTGTTATCTAGCAATTTCCAAGTCATTGCCCTTGAATTACATGCCACTAAATTAAACCCCAGGGCTGAATACTACACAACTTGCATAACCTTGGGTAAATCTGAGCGATTATCTTAAGAGATTGTTTGACATATGAAGGTGTGCCAAAAAACACTGCAGGATTTTGCTGCCTGCCAACACACTACTTGCTACAAAATCATACTGCAAAATGTTCGGCTCTCCTCTGTTTTGCTTTCTTGAACCACGGTAAGGCCTGTACTATAGCAAAATGAGAATTTCTCTGGTGCTGTAAGGTAACTCAAAGTCGTGAATAGCCTGAAGTTAATGTGGGATAGTACAAAATGTGCATTTAGAATGTATTTTTTATTTTCAGTAGGTGCTTATTCCAAACCATTCCCAAATCTGGTGCATCAGAACCATGACATAACAAACTTGCAGCTTCAGTCCTATTAATGCAGCAGTCCAGAGGTCTACAGTCCAAAAGCAGAAGATTCAATATAATGCAAGTACCAAACTCAATCTCGGATTCATACACTGAGCAAGAGCTGTAATTGAAATGAATACAACTAAGCATAGTGGTTGAACTTTTAGGAACGCTCAGCATCTGTACACCAGCAGGATTTGTGCATACTTCGTGCTTTCAGGCAGTGAAGCAGGTTAAACCTTCAAGGTTAAATGAAGCTGCATAGAATTTCACACTTGCTCTTCTCGAGTGCTGCAAAGCTTACATCAGAGTACCGAAACTTGCAGAAAGGATGAAGTGCTTTTCTGTATGCAAAAATGGAACTTTTTCAATAATCAGCTTGAGTCCTGTCAGCCGGACTCTTATTTTACAGCATGTCTGCCAAAAAGTCTTTTTTAAGGTCTCTCCCAGTTATGATATGTGGCAGGGAAGGTAAAAATTCCAGAGATGAGCCAACTGCTGCATTTAAAGCTATCGTTTCAGGAGAGCTCAAGTGTGCACATACAGTTATGCCCTGGGAAACTTACAGCCTCTCAGGTCAGATAACTGCCACCCCATGACCTTCTTGGAGATCTCAGAAAAATAATAATTGCATTAAAGTATCTGTAAATCTGCTGTGAAACACCTTCTGGAGAAGAGGCTCTTTGGCATTAAAGAATGGCTTCTTCCCCCCTTAAAGCAAAACCACACTTTCATCTCATCTTTCCAAATCGTACCCAACTTATAAAACACAGTGAATTCTTTTAATTTTCCAATTATTGAAAATAGTTTGTAATTTCTACTGCGAAAAACTGCATTTCCTCTGTTCTAATATCAACAGTGCAAGTTGTAAAGAAATTCTGGGATTATCTGAAGCTAAATTCTGCTAATTAAAATTGAAGCATTTATTACAGCTATAAAATGATACTAACTCCTCTGACTGTCATAATTACAGGTTACTCTGTTTTAATCTAAAATAAAGTTTAGCAGTAGAAGGCTGACTGTAACTCAGATAAATGAGATGCTTTCACTCTGTCCAGCCATTCATAAAACAGCCCATGATTTATAACTATCTTATACAAAAAACCCTCTTCACTCATTATCAGCTTAAATTTATTAATTACCCATCTCTAATTAGAGTGACACTCTAGCGTTTACGATACACTGCTATGTGCAGGTCCACTACGTACAACCACCTCACCTCTTTCAGAACTAGAACACAGTTCCCAGGTCCCACAGACTGAGGAAGCTCTGCAATCCTGCCTTTGTTAAGGTAAGGCCCTGAGAAGCACCGGTGATTGAAGTAGATCTTTGGGCAGCAGTACTTTCCATTAATTACCACTGAGAAATGAGAAAGCAAAGATTTAAATCACACGCTACAACCTCCCCAGCAAAGAATGACTTCTTGCAATATGTAGAATTTTGCCTGCTGTAAAAAAAGAGGGGGGAAAAGTCTTGAACAACATGAATTTGGGGCAGTTTCAGTGTCACATTTGCAATAACAGCACCAGTTATTCGACATTGCCAAAATATTTTTCACACTTCATATGCATGCTTGCAAATTGCCAAGCTATAGGAAATAAAGTTGGTCATTTATCAGAAAAGAAACATTTCTTCCTGGCTAGTCTGATGCTGCATGATGTTACACCAGTGGTCACAGGCAAGAAGATGACAACCCCAACTTTTTGGTAGCAGAAGCACTTCCTACACAGCAATTATGGATACATCTTCCAGTCAAGTAATTATCTCTCCCCCAGACTTCTGCCACCAGAGAAGCCGGCAAAGTTATTCTCCACTGTTTATCCTAAACTGCAATATCCCATTGCTTTGCATTTTTAGACTCTTTTCCCTCACTCAGCAAACAAAAGATGCAGCAACTGACGAAGTGACCTTTGATGAGGTGACATCAAGTTTGCTAAACCTATTAAACGGTTCAACGCTGCACAAAATTAAAGTTATGTGTAATACGTACTGCAAGATACTTATGTATAAACACAAAACTGCTTTACCCTAGCTGTAGTTTTTCTTAGTTGAGCAACACTATCACTTAAAAATCTTAAATTCAGTAGTTGATAACGGGCAGATAAATAAATGAAGTCAAATTTACATTATGACTCTATTAAAAGCCAATTAAAAAGCTAAGCGCACGAATCATATCTATAAAGCTTGCACTTGGTGCAGCTTCAGATGTGCATTTCACTGTACAGAAAACAGCAGAAGAGGCATTTTGTTGCCAAACAGATAGATCTGTATGACTGTTTCACCAGCAGATGTACTTATTCATCATATTCATTCTTGCAACAGTTTAGAAAATTATTAGATTTCGCCATCTGGCACACAAAGCAGTTTACTGTTTGAATTGCTTTTTTTTATCACGATGATGAAGTTGTCATAAAAAACAGACAAACCTGCTTCCCAAAGCTAGAATCTAACAACTCACGAGCACAGATGCAGCATGCCTCTTATGTTTCTCCCAACAATACAGTGACAATACAAAATCGCCTGCATAGGTCACTGCACACATTTGGCTTCACGTATCCTCTGCTGAGGATGGGGGATGTTCTGGTGTAAAAATCTAATTTCTGGGTTTAATGCACATATCAATTGCAGGGCACAAGTAATTGTATGTTTTTGTTTGTTTCATTCTTTTTTGAAGTTCAACAAATCGTCAACAGGCAAAAATCTTCCAACCCTTTCCTCCCCTTCCCTCTCCTAACAGCAGAGCGTTGAGCAGCTGAACAATGAGGCAGCTGAACTGTTACAGGATTTTGTCTTCGTTAGCCTGCCCTCTCTGATCAATACCTGAGTCAGAAGAGGTCAGTTCCTGGTTCTTTAGTCCATCATGAACTGTCCTTGAAGACAAAATTCTGAAATGAAAAGAAGATCGGGAAAAGGGACAGATGGCAAGGATAGTCACCTCTCAGTTGCTAAAACCCAACCTTTTTTTTTTTTTTCCCTCCAGGTCCAGCCTTATTAATCTGCTTTTCATACCTCCCCTGTTTCACAATAACAACATGCAAGGACTATCCAATTCTGTTTGGAAAGGGCTACTGTACTGCTTACAGCCAGCAGCAACCCTTCCTTGCTTGAAGTATATGGGTTACCGTGCTGATAAACACACCACACAAAGCTACCGACAATAATTTACATTTTCTGCCTTCCTTTAACTTCATTTCACAGCACAAGGCAGTGTACAGTCCTACCTTGTGCCTTTTGAAAAAGATGGATTTTAAACAAAATACAACCAAAATGACTCAAGTACTCTGGTAAGAATTCTAATTACAAAACATGGAAGAACAGTCTGCTCAGTATTTTAGGATCAATGAAAACATTGGCAGGACTACTGACAGATCTGGTGTTTGTAAAGCTGTAAGAGTCAATAAAACCAACTGTCAGGCATTCTATTGAGCATTTTTGAGCAGGCTCACATGAACGAGTTTCATATGCATGACACAGTTTATAGACGAATTGTAGACATCAGCAGAACTCTCCTTTTTGGCTGTTCTGGGCCAAATTTAATCTGGGAAGAAACTATTAGAAGCTGGTCTACTACATGACAGGACTCACACTAAAGCCAAATTTTCTGATCACCTGTGCAAAACCACAGCTACATGTTAAGGCAGCCATGTTTTCTAAGCATGTTCGCGTTGCAGAAACTATATTATTTAGGGCATCCAGTAATTCTCCCTATCAATCACGATTAAAAGAAGGCTCAAGCACCAACTTCTAAACACAGTCTTAAGATCAGGCTAGTTTTTCTTAGGTGTACTCCAATACTCACAGATAATGCAATCTTTTAAAAACGAAAGATCAACAATTTCAACCCTAGAACTTCAATGACTTGACATAGTCACTAATACAGCTGAGTTGCACCAGCTTTGTTAAAAAACAAATTCCATGCTTTCTGTCTCCCACTGTAGCAGTGCAAGAAGTCTTTTTCAACATCAACAGGAACTATCAGCACTAAGACTTATGGACTGTAGAATCTGCCAACCCTCAATACAGCACTTCTTTAAAGCTAAATCTTCCCTAAGACAACACAATTTACCAATTGGAAAAAGAAAAAAAAAAGCCAACAAAAAATAAAAGCAAAAAAACCCGTTACTTACTGTTTCTCTGGTTGAACTACTGCAATTTTTTTCTGCTTGTTTACTGAAAGGAAGAAGAAGAAAATATAAACAGCAAAGTATGGGAGGGAAACAAATGGAACTTCTAGTACAACATATACACTAGACTCATTCCCTCTAAGTTACATGCCAAAAAGAATCTATGTTCAAAGTCACTGCAGTGCTAAATAGCTGACCCATCTGCACTACAGACTTGCTGGCCCATGTAATTTAAAGTAATTCATGAGGTTTACTTCAACTTTCACTAAAAGTTCATTCAATCAGGCATGAATATCGTCAGTCTTCCAGGAAATCTCACCTTTTGCGCATCTTTCTTTACATCCTAGCCCTGTAACAGGATTTCTTTGCATTCTAGCTACCTGTAATACCAGCCAAAAAGGAATGACACATGTTCCTTTTCAGCACCCAAAGGTGCTGATACCTAACCAAAGGTCAAGTTCATAGGCCTAACTCACCAATTCACTGGCACAGGGAACTTCAACACCGTTTAATGTTGAAATGGAATGAAATTAGCTGGTTAGACACATACATGACTTAAGCCAACTACTCTGGAGGAAAGCACTGTTGCAACTGAGAAAGTGAACTAGGTGATGGGTCCACTTGCTAATTCTGGCTTTCACAATCAAGTAATAATATTAAACAAGGTAATGCAGTATGTGCCTCTTCATCAGTTTCAGGCTTTGTCCCCAACAAACTTCTGGATTTACTTTTATAGCATCTATTTTCTAATTAGGTTTCCCAACCCTCCCTTCCTCATCTGTCCTTGGCAGTGCAGACGTGTCAGATTTGTTCATCTTGCTTTGGCTTCCAGTAAATGACAGCTCATTCCAATCTTACAGTTTTACTATCTTACTTAATAAACCCTGAGAAAGTTCTTCAATTTCTCCATCTCCCATTAAACTTTAATAAACAGAGCTCACTAACCAGTTGAGGAGACACTATGTTATGCTACTTACTAATGTAGTTAAAACAGGTGGGATTTACTTTTCAACATTTTGTCACTAAGGGATCATTACCATCCGACCCATTCAGAAAGCCAGTCCCCTGTATTTCAACTCCAAGATGTATACATACTCAAGACCGTTTTGTTATGGCATTAACTTTACTTGCAAATGTGCAAGTATAAAATCCGTACCAGGGTCAGACACATGGCAAGTACAGCTCAGACAAAAGTCTACGCATAGCATGGGTGTATGTGCATCCACACAGATACGATTTCTTTACTGTGACTAATGGATGGTTTCCATGTGCTTTTACAGTGTGCAAGGGTCTCAAGCCAACACCGCCTGTTTTGGAGTTGCTGTATGGATTCCGACTGGACCGAACAGCCAGGGGAACAGTTGCACAAGGCACAGATTCTCAGTACATGGCAAATGTTTCCAAATTCAGTGATGCCAGCAATAATTCTGCAGTAGCCTGCTCATGAAGGTCTTACCATCTCTATCATCCCAGCTAACCACTGCAAACTGAACAGAACTAATACCTATTGCTTTGCGAGGAGGTCTGAGCTGATATCCATTCGTCTCACACCAACCCACTGGAAATATATTCATTGATTCCATGCTCACTATACAGTCAGGGACGGGCTTCTTGGAGCCTGTTCAGTGTAAACAAGCAAAAGTTGAAACAACTCATAAAAATAAAAAACCTCATTCGGTTAATGCTTGCTATATGTTTGCCAGTGAAGCTGTTTTTACTTATGGCGTATCTGGAACACAGAATCGATTGTTTATTCATCTCCTTTTATTGACCAGATTCTCTCCCGACCTCATTTGCTCCCTCCTAAAGACCGGAGATGGGAATCTGCCATCCACAGTTTAGCAGAGATGCACAGTGCATAGTAAGTGCATGCTGATGTACCTCCAATCAAGAAACAGGATTATAACAGAGAACGGCTGACATAAGCCTATTCTATCTAGGTGAAGAACCTCTCAAAGCTTTCTTCCTAGGTCTGGTCAAAGCTTGCTCAGAATGCAAGGCACTCATTTGCAAAATATTCTAAGGTATTTGCTTTCTAAAAGACACTGCTCAGCACTTTGCACAGTACACCAGCCTAGCACCGACACACCGCAATGCACAAATGCCATTTTTGCCTGGCTTAAATAAACACTCCCATCCAAGGCTAACTGGAAAACAGACAAAGCAAATGGGTTTTTGTTGTGTTTTCACTGAGGAAACAGTGACCTACTGCCCACACTCTGCACACAGTGAGTTTGCTCCAGATACTCCTCAGGTTTGATGACGGCACTACAGAAGAATCAATGCCAGCGCCACTCTCGTCTCCCACATCAGGCTTACCCTCCAGCTGAAGCCAGAGGTAGGAATCTTTCAACTTGGTGACTGTAGCAATGCAAACTTCTTCAGGATCAACTGGGTTCACAGCCTCAAGTTTCATATTCTCTTTAAATCCATGGTCAGAAGTTAACTAGCAAAAAGACAGAATACTTCATTACAATACCATCTGTATATCCAGTACCTGATATGAATAGCCATGAACAGGAGGAACACAAAAGCCTCAGTGTTTGAGTAACATAGAAAGATACTCATGCAGTCAGAGATTTCAGACAATCAGCGCATTGAATACAACTAAGATATATTACGAACTACAAAGAATTTAAGTTAAAAAAGGTTCTATAGAGACACCTAGAAAATAACACATTTGTACCCAAAAATAAGGATGCTGAGACTCACTGAAAGGACTGAGTGCATTCTAAGCAACCTGGAATTCTCTGATGCTTGATGCCTAAGTGATAAGTCTGACAAATAGTCTGACCAGGCTCTCTATTCTATTACGTTAGCTTGGAAATCCACTTTACGTATGCAAATAACATTCCTGCCTCATCCAAATGAGTTCTGGCAGACAGCAAAGGAAGCTTTCTTTACATTTTTTTGGGACAAGTAGGATTTTACTTTATTCACCATTTTAGTCCACATTTATAAAAAAAATCCTAAAATGTAAGAATGGATATCCAGCTCTGCAGCTCCTGAATTAAAGATAAGAAGTAACAGCCAGACAGAGGACTCTTCCTCCCAGAGCCACTCTGCAACATAATTACAGGATCAATACATTACAAATTCTGGAACTAGCTACAGTGATCAACTCTTCTCAGAAAAGGGATAATAAATTCAATGACCTGTTCTAAGATGCCACAGCTTACAAGACAGAACAAGGGCAACAAGAATTCATAGCCAGCAACACCCTCTTCAAAAAATGGTAATTATTCATTTTAATTTCTTCCCCTAAGCACTGCAATGGCCCAAGTATTGCAAATGGAATTGGAAGGCAGGTGTTAATAGAACCCCTTTCTGCTTGACAAGGTACTGTGCTTTAGGAGACAGCAATACTGTCACTGAGCCAAAAAAAGCCCAAAATCTAGCAGGTACTTCAGGGCACTGATTAATGTAAAATGATTATTTGGTACTAATTTAAGATGACTTGGTATTGATTAATACAATGGAATGAATTTTTCAAGCTGAAAGGAAGGAAGATTGAAAGAGTACACTAAGTAAATGAAAATACGGTCTATTTTCATAAGGTCCTGTTTCCACAATTACAGGAGTGCCAAGGATTGATGCTGGCTCTTACATGTCTCAATTTCACAAAACAATAATTTCTTTTTAATCTGCTTTATCACAACTGAAGCATTTGGTCCACCACTTCCTTACCTGGGAAACTGGCAGGCGCCTACTTCAGTTCATGTACATTTGCACTCTCTTAACTCTGCTGTTTCCCCTGTTATCACAGGTAAGGTGTTAAGCTACTCAAACATGTCCAGAGGAGCGCAACAAAGCTGGTGAAGGGGCTGGAAGGAATGTCCTGTAGGGAGTGGCTGAGCACTCTGGGCTTATCTAGTTTGGAGAAAAGGAGGCTGAGGGGCTACCTCCTTGCCCTCTACAGCTTCCAGTGGAGGGGAAGTGGAGAGGGAGGTGCTGAGTTGTTCTCCTTGGAATCCAGTGATAGGACACGTGGGAATGGTTCATAGCTGCACCAGGGGAGGTTCAGACTTGACATTAGGAAGCATTTCTTTACCAAGATGGTGGCCAAACACTGGAACAGGCTTCCTAGAGAGGTGGTCGATGCATCATCCCTACCAGTGTTTAAGAGGCATTTGAACAATGCCCTTAACAATATGCTTTAATTTTTGGTCAGCCCTGAAGAGGTCAGGCAGTTGGACTAGATGACTGTTGTACGTCCCTTCCAACTGAACTATTCTATTCTACTTGGAAAGGTAATTTAAGCCAAAAACACGCAAAAGGTTCTTCTCCCTAGAATCAAGAGTGTCATTCACATAAGAGAGATTTTTCTACAAGAGAATCTTACCAAAGGGAAGCAGCTCTGGGGAGCTGCCTCAGCACCACATTGTTTGAGGTAGTCTGCCCAGTCAAAGTCCTGCCCAGGATAACCTAGATGAATAAAAAGCAAAGTGGTTAGTTAAACAGCAGGAGACTCATTTCAAACTGACACAAAGTACAGGTCACTGAAATTTGTTAGGGTCACTCAAGTTTGTCAGCTCACCAGGGCTTCACTGAGCCATCTGCGGTCAGCCCACAGCAGGGCTCTCACGTATTTGAGATGCCCTCTTTATTTTCACTGCAGAGGGGCTTTGGGCACTGCCCCACCTTGATTCCCATTTTTGACTTGAAATGGCATCAAACTAAAAGTGACTTCTCAGAGAGCAACCTGAAGCGTGAATAAAGTACATCTGCTAAGCAGACAAGGGCTGAAACACCAGGAAGCGTTTGCACCCTTTTCACAGGGTACAAAAAAATTCAGGAAAAGTTTCTGCAAGATTACTTCATTGATGTCAAGTCAGCTCTGAAACAGCTTTTTTTTTTTTAATAGAGCACTCAAAATGTGCACAATACCAACATATTACTCTCTCAAAAACATGTTAAATGCTAATTCATTAAAGAGAGCAGTTAAGGCATCCTAAGAGGCTCATCAAGTTTTCTAACAGATGTAAATCTGCACACATGTTTGAAGGGAAGAGTCTTAACATGGAGTCCATCGGGAGACAGAGCATCTCTCCAAGAAAAAGACAAATTACATTCTTCTTGGAGGCAATACTTCGCTTTCCTGTGATCTAATAAAAAGCAGATAACTGAAGAGAACTGGGTGCAGCAGTGTGCTGCCATGGTAGTTTGAGGCTGGACACATATTAGCAAGGAGACAACTGCAGCGGTTACTCCAGCAGTACCTTGGAAGCCCTCCCCTACAAAAGACGCCTGTGACAAGGGTTTAAGAAATCAAGCAAAATTTTAAACCTACTCTAAGAATATAGTATTAACATGACAATCTAAGAACTTGAAGTTCAACTACCCCTCAGAGAGGGTCTAAGCACAGAAGGATCTATTTATGTTTCTCAGTTTTATAAAAGTCAGCAGGGCTCTCAACACCTCACACAATTCAGAATGCCCACCATTTCCAGGGGGACTATGGGAAGAGAAGCTTAAGATCTTTGTCAGCTCCAGTCACACGTCTAAAAAGTGAGACTTGATCTTTTACACACAAAATCCTAGGCAATGCCAGGTCAAGCAAAGCCACTTTTAGTACCTTACACAAGGAAAGGCAGGAGACAAACATCCTACAGTCTTTGCTCTTCTGATGTCACGAGCAGCTAAACCAAAACATTCCAAATTCTATGGTAGTGAATAAGAGTACCGAGTCCCTGGTTTTACAATACCATTGACATTTCAATTGTCAGAAAATGAATAAATATTTCAGTAGCTGAGGATCACCCTCCTATTCCCTCCTGTCCTGAATCAACGTTTCAGCAATCTGCTACCTTACCTGATAGGTCCTTGGGAAAAAAATGCTTCATTAACTTCTAAGTGATAAGATACTTTAAAAATACTACAAAATGTTGCATAACAATGTTCCATTCTGACCAGAAGCAAAAATCCAATGCAAAGACTACAGGCTTCTGATACCATGTTAATAAACTGAAATCAACATTGCCTTCAGCCTTGGAACACACTCCATTCGTTCAAGCGTTCAGGCTTTCATGCCCGACCAGCATCCCCAGTCACTGCCATCTTCTCAAATCCAGGCATGTAGCCAGGAAACTTCAGTTTCACTAACTCAAGGCTCGTGTTTCTCAGAATTTGATCCTTCTTGTTCTTTGCTTGTGCTACTACACGTAATTCTTTTGCAAAAGCGCTGTCCTAAACGTCGCACTCTGGGGACTGACACTCTACTTCCTTCCAAGAGGCGCAAGCACAACACGCTTGCACGAACATACCTGGTGGGGGACTGAGATGCAAGCCGTTCTTCAGACTCCACTGCACTGGGAAAATACCAGCACTGTTGACATGACAAATGTAAGTCTGGCTGGTTGTACGGTCTGGCCTCAAGTCATCAATTTCTATCATGAAATATTTTTCATTGTATACCTGTAGTTAGCCAAAAGAGAACGATGTGGTCTTGTAAGTAGCAGATACCAATCTAACTGTTCCCTTTTCCCCATTTTGATAACTTCATTAAACAGCAATGCTGCACGATGGAAACCCTTTACTTTGAAATACTGTGAGGGTTTAAAAAAATTAAAAGAGAATCTATAGGATTCATAAACCATCAGATTCCTCTGTATTATCTGGAAACTTAACAAAAATAAATAATAATAATAAATGGTAATGTACAAGCACTTCAAAAATAAGGTGATCAAGGGCTATATGAAATTTCCTATGAAAAATGCAGAGAAATTAGAGGTTGTGGTCTTACTACCATTCTGTAACAAGAAACCGCTTATTTCAATAAGGCTGAACTGTGCCGCACGATGGACTGTCACAAGTAAAATCACTGCACTCCTGAAGTAACTAGGAGCAGGACAAGAAAATATCAAGAAAAGTAAATTATTTTGCTTTGCTTGGAACTGGTTGTGCCTTCTAGTATTACGCAAGCACCTTACTTGAAGAACTGTATGTCAGAGCTTAAAAGAGAGAGACCACCAAAAATATTGAGACATTATCTGTCCTAAAGAAAATGCAACAGTTCCTGGGAAATACACAAAAGATTTTAAAATACGGTTTTATGCTGTACAAGTAAGATTTTGGTTTACCACATCAAAGCGGTCTCTTTGGGACCTTTCACCTGCTTACTAACACAGAGAGACAGAAGTTGCTCAAAAGCTGATTATGTTGGGGAGTTTTCATTTCAACTTTTAAACACGTTTCAGCCCTTGTTTGAAAATCAGGCCACCTAAACGTCAGAGCCTGTATATAGTAATAACATAACTTTTGCAAAAAGAAACCCCCAAAATCTACCTTCAACTGGATACTCAGATAATGAGGGATTATATCTAATTTTAAAAATCTGTATTTGACAATGTTTGATCTTTTGAGCTTATATCTTTATGGAACTTTTCCCCTCCATGCAAATCCAATGGCTTCACCATCAGCAGTTAAGATGCTTTTTTGTGGCAACCTGTCCCCTAAGGGAGACATACAAAATACCCAATTTGAGTACTAGTTCAAGATTTTAAGATAATCAGTTAGAGAAATTCCTGAGCATTTAAGAACAGAAATAGCAATAGAATTGAATCTTAGCACGACAAGTTAAAGAACGCTGATACCTTGAGAACTGTAGCAGGAGAGATTACAAAAGGAGCCCTTGGGTCCACAGCTTCTAACTTCATGCCTTCAGAGAAAGAATGCACTCCAATCACAGGTTTATCCTGAAAAACCATGTAGCAGTGTGATTACCTGCCTTTCTCCATCAAAAAGATGTACCTTCCATAATCCAACTAAAGAGAATAACTTGAGTTTTTATTAGTTTATTCTAAGAAATAAACATGTCATAGTACCAGCAACCTCTGTATAATGAAAAGGCCAACTATGCCCTCTGAGACTGACAGTTTTCTGTGAGTTTTAGGAAATTGAGTGCCCAAGATTTCCTCCTCTGACATTCTCCACAGAGAATAAAGATTTCACAATACAAGGTGGTCTGGTAAGTCAACAGAAATGTGGTTTTTTTCCCCTAACCTTTAGCACTCATCATGAGCTACACTAAAAGAGAACTATAAAAGTCTCCATTTTCAGACTTAACAAAAACCTAGCAAAACAGGGCTCCTGCTCCAGAATTATGTATATTCTGCTCTGTATATCACCCAACACATTCAACAGCAACAGCATCTCCTCTTCTGTTCTGCTTTTGGGTCCAAATGAAGCTGAGAAAAATGAACTAAGAACTTCAAGGAGAAAATTTGCATTTCTACTTCTCAATACATGTCAAGATTATTATTTTTTAAATTTCAATTCATATATGTTTAAATTCAGACTCATTAGTAACATTTGCTAACACTGAGTACATAACAGGACACCTTANACACCACATGTAACTACATCAGGTTACAGATTAGATGTTACACATGTTAAAACTTTTCAAGGTACTCGCACAACCAGAGAGACTGGAGTAACCCCGGCACTCCTCTAGAAAGACAGCAATCTGCCAGACCAGCTGGTGAACAACCAGAAATGCCATTATAAAGGATCAGAACCAGGGATTTTTCTCAGCATGACAACTACTGGCTCACTTACTTGTGATGGGTGCATTGCTTAACAAGAATTGTATAATTGTATGATTATTCTTTATTATGCTTACTTTTTCAAACTAGAGGGAGAAAGGAAAAAATTTAAAAGAAAACAAAACAGGGAAAGAACTTTGAGTAACTGTGACTGACTTCCCTGCATAATTTCTTAGGAACGTAGCATTTTCACGATACCATCCACAGAATTAGACTACTCATATTGTGTCTTTACCTTAAAGAGATCTGTAGGAACTGATGACTCCTCTTCCTCCTCTTTCACCTTCTTCAGGATCTCTTGCCAATCCGCTTCGCTCTTCAAGGACCTAATAGCTTGAGTAAACAGAAAGGAAACCAGTGAATGAAGCCATATTCCTCCTTCTTTTCCTCCAGAACACGTAGCTATAAAGCCAAAAGTTTGATTTGTGCGCCTCCAACTGCTAAATTCGTATCTGTTCAGAATCTGTGCAAATACCTTCCTTCTTAAAAACTTACTGTTTTCTTTGACTTTTGGATATGTTACAAAATGGACTGAAGTCAAGCAACACTATCACTCATATGCTCATATCATATCACTCAGTCTAGCTTTCCTGAGGAAACAGATATCACATCAACACCGAGGAAAACTTCTGGAGAAACATATGACCAGAAAACAAATCCTCAGCTGGATAATGCTAGCTTGCTTTGTGCTTAAGCAAGTAGAAAGTTCAATAAATGTTCCACAAGTCTGTCCCAGCTGCATAAGCTACTCTTTTAGCATCTGTAATTGCAGACCACACACCTCTCTGATAGAAGAGGAGCTACTTGTACCATTGCCATTATGCAAAGCATCCATGTGAGTATATCAAAGCTCTTACATAGACATAAAAAGGAAACAAACCCAGTAGCTAACTAACAATTTTGAAAGGCATTATTCACTTAAATAGTGCTGTGGAATCCACCCATCTAGTTTCTGTCAGTGATTTGGTATCTCCCTGCTCACAATCCTGATTTCAGCAGAAATTGGTCAAGCACTAGAAATAAAAGGCAGTATGCTCAGCCAGTTCAACAGAAATTGGTTTGGTTTCCTCAGCACAGTTTCTTCTTGCTGTATTGGGAAAACATTACAAAAACACCCACAACAAAAACAACTGTTCTAAACAACCTGAATTTCCCCAACTAATAGCAGAGTGTGTGCCAGAACCTTAGAGTACACCTGCCTTTGCAGACAGGCTTTAGGGTAAATGCTCAACATTTTCCAGCTTTATCCTAAGGTTTCCCCTCATTATGAAGTATGTTACATCACTGCTCAGCTCATAAGCAATCCATTTATTTTTCAGCTATTTTATGCCTCACTTCTTTGATGACCACCCTGACATCCTCATGCCTGGAAAACACGGTCGTCTGTCCCACCCTCTGCCTCAGCTTCCATGCACTCATTCCCTGGGCATCCACTTTTAAGGACATTTTCATATTCACGTAATAGCTCTTTAGGCAGTGCCCTAACTAGCCCAGTGGACTTGGAGTCACAACTGCAAAAGCTCCTGTTGAGCAGTACTTCAAAACCAGATGACTTTTCTCCCCAGAAATACAAACCTGCCAAAAATAACCACGAAGGCAGCCCCTTCCTCAGTTCCTCCTTTCCACAAACAGGTGGAAAGTTTTGACAGGCAAAACCATTTAGCAACTTGTTGAACGAGTGGGTGAAAAGTCTTGTAGGACTATTTACTGGTGCTTTCACTTACATTTTATTAGGTACAATATTTGTCAGATCACACACTGATTGTGTGACCATCACATGCACCCGGAAGGCAGATTTAGAGCACTAAAGCAGCAGCAGTATTCTCTAGCCTCTGGTCACCATATAAAAGCTCTACATTTGGACGTACCTGAAGGTGGTTGCAGGCTATATCCATGTTGAGCTGCCCAGCCCACTTGATGAAGGAAAGGGTCCAAGTAGAATAGCCATTGGTCAAATTTGTCCGAATCCTCCAGCCCTTCGTATCTCAATTTAAGTCTCCCACCAACATTTTCTACCACATTTACTATCCAGGCTTCCAGGGAATCCTGGAAGTTTTGCAGTTCTAGTCGGGAGCCTGGTGCAATAAGATCCAATGGATTTTTCCCTCTGTGAAGCTACAAAAAGAACACAAGTTATTCTGTACAACAGAACAAACAAATCCCATACTTCCATTTCTTTATATGCATTCTTTTTGCATAAATACAGTATGAATACAGAAGTAAAGAAATGCAGGTCCCTTACTAACGTAACAGAAATTACAATGTTTAGACTCCCTGGTGCTTGCATCAGAGCTTCTCCACTGCCCGTAGATACAGTCCCACATTTCACTTAAGTCCTCCTCGTCATTTTCAGAAGCATGATCACTTATATATTCAAGGTTTGAAGGAAACACAAATGATCTCTTTCTAAAACTGAGTCATCTAGCATACAAAGGTGACTAGTCAGAAAACACACAAAGATAAAAATGTTAGTTGTAAAGATGATGTCAACAGCATTTTCCAAAAAAATTATGTGTACTTCTACAATAAGACACTGATACGAAGTGCAAATATTGTTGTAAGTGCAAAAGAGGGGACAAAAGTTTGGTTCTTCACTAGAAAAGATGTAAGATTTAAATGAAACAATAACCTGCCCATTAGTAAAAAAAAACACAACAAAGTGAAAGGAGTCAACTGAGAAAAGGGACAACACAAAAGCTGGATAAATAAAGGATTATTTCCTCCGAGCTGAATGAAGGAGGAGCAGGATAGGAGGAAGACTGAAATCTAAGAGAGTTTGAAAAAGGTCTTTCTTTTGATAGAATTAATGAACAGCCCAAATCTGCAGTGACAGGTAATGTTTCAGTACAACACTATCAAAATTAAACACTGTAAATACGAAACACTAGAGAGTGGAACTTTCAGGTTCAGCAGCATACTACAATGCTCCCTACACTTAAAAAAGGAGTTGAACTAACAATCTGCACAGTGGTGCCCTTAATGACAAAGGGGAAAATCAAGACAAAACCCAAGATGCAGCAGACAGCAGCACTTACCCCCTCCAGCAGGTTAGCAGGAGCACTGCATGCTCCTTTCAGCACCCGCTGAAGGAATTCCTCCTGGTCAGGTATCTTGTCCTTGATACCTAAGCGAAAAGCAAAGAAGACAGACTGTGATTCCTCCTGCCAGTTAAAGAATATTCAGGCAAGACATTATGACATTCTTGCGCAGCCTAATTCACAAGCATCTTGCCACATGCTCACCAGTATCACCTTAAAAGAAGAAACAAAACAACCACAAAATCTTTAAAGAAAATGACAAAGCAGTAGAATTTGGTGGGTGCTGATTAAGATAACCACAAGCCTCTAAAAATAAGACCAGTTCTGAAATTAAGCTAACTCTTTTCTGGTGAAAGAGCACTCTCCTATTGTAAGTCACGAGATTTCAGAAAAACATGGCAGACAACCTCAACTCATCATCACAGCAACACCATCTGCGCATAACAGCAATGATGAAGACTACCTGCCAGGCTTACAAAGGGCAACAGCATTTTTTTCTATGTACTCCCCGTTTCTGCACGTAGAGCCAATACCTTCAGGCACTTTGAGAATCTTCTTGTTCTGCTCACACCAGCCGATGGGGTGTAAATCAGCTGTCATGATATCACACCAAAAGTCAGCCTTGCGGTCTTCCCCGTAACCGTCGTAGCGCAACAGGAGCAGCTGCCCACAGGTAGTAATGATGGTGGCAACCCAGTAGGTGTTTTGGTCAGACTTGACAGCAACTTCTAGCTTCATACCAGGGGCAAAACCATTCTGCAAACTTGTATCCACCTGCAGAGGAGGAAGATCATCACATCTGAGCACCTCCCAAAAACTTTGTGGAAGAACAGGGGGGACAATTTAGACCTGTTCATTAGCAAAAAAACCTCAAGCCAAATGCCACCCAGTCTCTTCAGAGAAACAACTTCACCACATTATGCGACCCAAATTGGAATGCACACAGAATCACCATTAATGAAATCTCCTTTGCAATTCAGAGTATCTTTCCAACCTTTAATCAGTACCTTGCAAGTCATCTTCCCACCCCGGACAACACCTCACCTATCACTGAAAGGCTTTCCAACTCACAGCTGGGCTGCCAAGCTAGGCAAAATGACAGGTCAAACTCAGCAACACAACTTTGACTTCTTGTGTTAAACTGTGTCTTTCAACCTCTTTGGACAAAGAGCCTGTTTAAAGCACATATACATGCTCTAGACAACAACATCACTCTTTTGCCATGCTCATTTAAGAAGGCATGAATCTGCACCAATTACAGAATAAGGATTTTTAACGTCTATGCAAGAGCCCAAATAATTCTGTATGTAGCACTGTCACATAAATTGCATAGGACATAAATAGTACGTGTTCTTCAGTGAACTCAGGTTTTGACAACAGTAAAGCACCAAATACTGCATGTGCTCTGCGTGTACGTGTGCGTGTTTTGTGTGCAGGTGAGGAACCTGACTGCACAGTACTCAGATACTTTCCGTCTGAACGTGAGGAAGAACTTCTTCACTCTGAGGGTGACACAGCACTGGAACAGGCTGCCCAGCGAGGTTGTGCAGTCTCCTTCTCTGGAGATATTCAACACCCGCCCGGACAAGGTCCTCTGCAGCCTGCTGCAGGTGACCCTCCTTCGGCAGGGGGGTTGGACTAGGTGACCCACAGAGGTCCTCCAACCCCTACAATTCTGTGATTCTGTGATACTGAATCGCGAACTTGAAGAGAAGGCAAAACATGAAGTTTCTCATGCCCCTAACTTCCACCAGCTCAAGCATTCCTGAAAGCGCAGAAGAATCCTGTTCTGCTCTTACTATAGCATGTTTCTGAGCTACACTTCATTCCACAGCCTTAGTCTTAATTAAAAATATAACATGTCGATCCTCTGGTCTCAGCTGAATATAACTGGTGTTTTCTTTCTTACGTGGTCCCAAGTTCCATTTCCTCTTTGAATCAACTGCAAGAAAGGCTTTCAGTGTCATGCAGATGCAGTAGGTATTTTCTGGGTTATTTATTACCAGCCCTGCGCTGCCGGTTCAGTAACTGCCACAGCTATTATAGTCTTGTCAGCCAGCACATACGGGTTTGCCAAAAATAAAACTAAGCGAACCACATCAGAAAGAAAAGCACATGCCTCTGTCAACTGTTCACATCCTTAAGGCTAATACCCTTCTCTTGGACAAATACCTCCTTAGAAGCAAAATCAGCAGGACCCAACACCTGCAGGTGTTTTGAAGCAGTATTAGAGAGGTCACCTCTTCAAAACGACAGTTGTCTTGCTGAAGAGATATTACTAAAGACTTTGTATTCCAATTCCTGAGAGAAAAGCCACAAGCTCGACACAAAGTCTAAGGAACTGGGAAATTTGGGCAGCTCTTTAGACCCGAACTTTCAGCAAAGCCTCGCGGTGGAGAGCGCTGTGTTCAGAGAAACCAAGGGCACCAGACGGAGCTTTCCCCGCAGCCAGGTGCGCTTCGCTAAGGCTGTCCTTTGCGCTCCCCGCTGGGTGCTGCGCAGACCAAGAAGTTAGCACCCTCTCCTGGCAGCAGGGCAAGGCGACACCCCCAAGGGGTTCCAAGCACAAAACTTCGCTTTTTCAGGTGGGTTCGCTGAGCAGATCGGCTAGCAGGAGTTGCTGTGGAAGCTCCGAGAGCATTCTTTGTGGAGCAGGGGGTCTGCGAGCGGCAGCTCCCTGCTGCCCGTGTGGCAAGCAGAGATGTTGCTGAGCGGTGGGTGACAGCCCTGCTCAGGGGCTCCGAGCCCCCGGCCCCCCTTCCTGGTCAGCGTCACCCCCCACCTTGTGCCACTCCACCGCTCCGACCTGGGGTCCCCATCAGCTCAGAAGGAGATAATGATAAAGAACGGACAAAAAGTATTAAGAGCATGCAAGAACACCCAGTAAATACCTGTGTTCATATGATGCTGAACACTAACTTGTTTTTAACACATGCATACACAAGCTGCAGAAAGGAATTAAAAAAGAGCATTCAACCATTCTAGAGAAAGTGTATTTAGCCTTGCGGGAGGGGGGGGATGACAACACTGGCATCCAGTGCAACTCCAGGTTTTCAGTCAGCTCTTCTTCCTGCTGGATTGTAGGCAAAACAGTCACTTTGACCTCATTATTATTCAATTTTTAAAATACAATCTAATTAAACATTAGAACACGCTTAATTTGAGGAAGTAGCTTACATTTTCCAATGCATCTTGCTCATAGTAAGAGCAAAACCTTCAGAATTAATATAAGCGTACAAATACATAGAAGTCCTCTCTCCCATCAGCAAGTTTAGTTCTTTGCTACCACAGGCTGTGTAATCATGGACTACATTTTCCTAACCTGATCATGTACTCTCCTACAACATGGGTTAGGTATTTCTCACCCACTGCTCATAGTGGGAGGCTGGTCACAGTCTCACTACTCTAGTATTTAAAAAGAACCAAACAAAACCCTTAAGCTTCAATCTAAAATTTCTTTATATTAATTAATGCCCACTTGCTCTTGTGCTAATATTATTCTTCACCTTTGTTTTTACCACTCTGTTTTTCAAGAGTACAAAAGTAGTCCCCTCTTAACTCTCCTGATGGCAGACTATAAAAATTTGTCATTCTTTAAGTCAAGCAACTAGCACCACACGGATTCCAGCCGGAGGGACCACCACAGAGACATTCGTGCCTGTAGGCTCTTCCACTGAAAATCTCTCACCTGATGTCTCCTGGAATCACACTAACGTTTCTTCCGGGCTTCGTCACCTAGACAGGCTGTCACTTCCCGCTGGGAGGCACTGAGGTTCTCCTCCTCTACCTTTTCCAAACCATTGCCTTGTAATGGACAGCAGAAACCCTGAGCATGTGACCTTGCACTATTGAATTTCCGTTAACAGCACGATCTAGGTGATGTGACGCTGCTGTAAATACGCTCCCCTCTCTGCTTGTCAATTCAGTGTCAGCATTAACTTTCCAAAATGTTATGCTAAGCTTATTACTGAGAACATCAAAATTTGCCTCTAGACAAATTCTCAGGGAACTCTGCTAGGAAACGCCTGGCAGTTCCCCTTCTGAACACGCAGGCGTCTACCGCCACGCTCACCTATGTCCCCTGCACAGTGCTCCTGCAGCCCGAGCCCCCAGGCCAGCTCCCCATGCCGGGTGCGGTGCACGGCCAGCCAAGCTCCCCACTCGCAGCTCCTCCATCGCGCTGCCCGCAGGAGGGCACCCAATGCAGGAGAAGACGATGGGGTGACACGGCTTGGCTTCGCCCACGCCTGCTCACTAAAGGGCTCCACGACAGTGTTACTTGCACCAGAAAAACCACGCTGTGTTCTACACAAGCAGGGAGCAACAACGATAAAAATCATGGACTTTTTTTTCTTAAACCTAATTGTATTTTTACTGATAACCACCACAGCAACCAGACTTTTTGTTTGACACAGCTGAACTGGCAAAGAGTGCACTGCAGGGGCAACAAACTCAAAGCATGTATCCTGCCAATTAACAAAATGCACCTGCAATGTCCATTCAGTTAGCCACCACTGTAAAGGTGGCATTACCACTAGTTTGTATAACGCCCGAGCTATGACAGCAAGCTTCTTTAACAGCGACTACGTAAGGTAAACCACATCAGATGAGCAGACAGACCACGCCTCGCACTACTGCAAAATGCTGTTGCTCTGATTCTGTACTGCTCCCTCAACGTGGGCTGCAGGGACACTGCCACTCTGAGTAAGCTTGCTCTTGCCAGAGCCTTAGGACACTAAGCAAAAACAAAGCAGGCATAGGCCTCTCCCCTTCAGAAATGAGATTTCTGAATGTTCACTTCAAACAAAATCCTTACAATTACGTCCCAGTGTATGGAAGAGCCTCTGCAAAGTCTGCATTTACTGTGCATCTTTACTACTAACACAACTGCCATATTTTAACAGATTCTTTAATGTTTTGCACTTCTGCAGGTTACCATTGGACCCAAAATGCTTTGTGATCTTTCTGTGAACAGACCTCAGTTCGTTTTCCTGCTGATTTAAGTCTCCGGTACCGAGAGTGGTGACACTGGATGTGAAAGCCTGAGCACATGGAGTGCTTTCCAAGCAATGTGCCACACACAAGTCACTAACCTCACTGCCATGGTAAAAGACCTGCAGCTGGTCTTTGAAAGACTAAGAAGTACTAACTTTAATGAAGAGTTGGATAAGGACACAGGCTGGCAGCCTGCAAGGTGTTTCAATTGTTGGAAGAGATCCAAGAGGTTTGGAAACCAGCTGTACAGAGCTCACCTTCACTGATGACCCAGTACAAGAAGGCAGGCTTCACATTCTGATGTCACCCAATGGGACATTCAGATCTCACCCAATGGGACAGTGCAGTCCAGGATTTTACTGATCAACATTTGATTAAAGATATCCAAGGGGAAACACAAGGGCTTATCAAGACTTCATCCTATCCATTAAGCCTGTGCTCAACAATTATCCTAATCAGTCTTCTAACTACTACAGTCAAGTGCTTGGCAGAGCTATTATTTTCTCCTTGGCCTCTTTGAGTGCCACCATTAAAAACTGCTTTGAGAGCACATTCGAGTTCCGCTGTTCAAGCACTATGCCACCAACTTTCTAAAGCCAGCTACTCCATAGCAGTTGTCCAGTAGCATTCACCAAAAGAAGGAGACCAGCCAGTTTGGGCTTTATGAGAAAAACCAAGCTTATCTTCTGGCGCAGAGAAGACTAGCAGCCCCTTAACCTTCAGCATGCGGGGATGGGATTACCCTATGCTATGTACAGAGAGGAAGACAAGAAACAATAATAAAAAAAGCAAAACTCCTCATTTCTCGTTACTCTAAGAAACAGGATTCTAGTTAGTCTTCCAGATTTGAAAGCATCGACTCATTCAAAGAAGCCCTAAACGTTCAGGGTATCAAAAAAACAATATAGGAGATGGTAAGTAAACACACACTCCCTTACTCACATGTTTAAAAGATCCATGGGGAGCTGCAGTTGCTCCCGTGTCTTCTAGATACTCATCCCAATTGAATTCCATTTCTTCCACACTGGAACCAGCATCTGGAAGCGAAGCCAAACACATTTTATTTAGCAACCTGTTGGCTGAAGCTTTAGGCTACTAAGAACTACAGCAAAACCCACTTCAATTCCAAATGAGTGACTACACAAGCATGCAGTGAACTTCCGTTATGCATTTCAACACACAGACACTACTTAGCCTTTCTTTGTATGTGAAGGGCACTACGTTGAATTTGGTCTGAAAAACAGCAAGATCCTGAGGATTTTGTTTAAGGACAAATTATTTACAGTTTGTGAGACAAGAACATAGGCATAAGAGATCTGTATTCGTATCAACAAAGACAAGAGACTGAAAACTCTGGGCACCCTGGACAGTGAGTGTATTCAATTAAAAACCAGCCAGTAAACAGCAATACTGACAGTAAGAGGTTTGAAAAAAAAGACTAAGAGAATTTGAAATATAAATCCCCTCTTTTTTAAGTTAGGTAGTATTTATTTCGATGTTATAAAACACCAAAAGTACAGAGACGGATTCAGAGCAGTTCTAAGGAAAACAGCTCGAGACAGCTGAAATCAAGAACACTCAAATTAGACACTTAAAAAACCCAGCTCATAAGGTGTAACAGCTTCTTCAGACTAACAAAAACTCATTTCTGGATGCGTTTAAAGCAAAAATGCACCAAAACCAATCACGCCACAATTCAAAACTCACTCAGGCTGTTCGGGAAGCAATCAGCTGTAGCAAATCACACTACAAAACAGTCATATTTTCTATGATTATTGTCAAGCCTGTCCCCCAGCCCTGGTCTCCCCTTCAGTTCTTGGCTCACTTCCCTGCTCCCTTCTTATTCCCCGTTTTCTCCAATGTCTGACCCGTTCTTCCGCAAAGACACCACAACCACAGAGGTCGGATTTCAGGTTCTCTATTTAGTTCAGCACGCAGCCACACCACTTCTTTCCTGCAGGCACAGCTGGGATGACAGGGGAGGGTCCCACCTCACGTAAGCAGCATTTTCAGCCTCAGCACAGAAACGACAACTTCAGGTTTAGCAGCGAAAAGGATAGCAGTGGTATGACATAAAAAATAAAGATTTTATTTTTGTTTTTAGACCACTTCTGCCATCTGCACCATAGTTGTCTTTATGAATGAACACAAGAGATTTTCATCTCTCATTACCAGGAAACCTGATACCTTGTTTATATTTGAAAACAGAGAAATCTCTTGTGTATCACAAGCATGGGGAGAGCTCAGCACTGGTTACAGGACACCAACACTTCCTACACACTCAGCCTTTCTTAGGGACAGGTGGTAGCTGTTCTTTCAAGGAGTAGTAGTTTGAGTAGGAAACATTACATGTCCAAAAAAATGCATGAAATACTCTTACATGCCCTTCTCAGACCCCTGGACATGCTGACAACCTGCCAAGTATGCTTCACAGCAGTTCTCGGCTTCACAGAGAAAGCGGCAAATATTTGCCCAGAAGCCTGAGCTACTTTAAATTGTCTAAAAAACCTACAAGTCCTGAGTGTAAAGTAGAATCATTTTCTCTTCAAGCTGATTGTTAAGCTCATCTTTGTCTTTTCACTGTAACTCTAGGAATTATCATTTCCCAAAATTTATAAAAGTATATTCAGTTAGCTTTTGTTTGCTGATGACACTATCTGTTTTAAAGGCAGGTCTTATCTCTCCCAAACCCAATTTCATTTTGCTATTTTTAAACAACCACAGCTGGTTATATTAGCCTTTCATAAGCCTCAGAGCTCAAAAAATTCAGAGCTTGAATATCACCATTACTTTTAGGGAATAATTTTTAACTTACTGAAGAAATAGACCTGGAGAAGGACTGAAGTAATTTTATTTTAAAAAATTTTGTGGGAGTAAAGAGGTTAAGGCACAGACCACAGCTGTCTGCAAATTAGGGTGAAGCTGATCAAAGCTTTCACTGCAAATCATTCTAAGAAAAATATAATTTCATTGCAAAATGTTGTTAAAACAGATGACAACTTCTTAACTCATTAAAACAGTATTTTACTTTAATACAGCCATAAAAACGCTTAAGTCCACAGCTGCAGAACCAAAGTGGGAAGAAACATCATCTCGAACACAACATCTATGATCAGTCAAAACCAAGCGGGAACTTTGTCTGATTTTTCTCCTGCCTGGAGAAAGCCAGCTCACCCTTTCCCAAGGAAAGGCACCCGGCTGCTAACCAGCAGTAACGACCCCACTTCCATCCAACTCCACAATGCACTTTGTATGTAAAAAGCACTGCTTGCAATGTCTAAGGCACTCCTGTTTGAAGAGAAACATGAAGGAACGTGAGGGCTCGAGGCTTTTTAACAAGTTTGAAAGCCAAGCAGCTCGACCTGGGAATACTACCTGGATCTTGAGGCTTTCCAGCCGTGCTCTTTACCAAGCCGCTTGCAGCACCGAGTCTGCGTTATCATCAGATAACTGTCCAAGGGGCAGTTAAGCTCCTTAAATGAGGCACAGGTCACTTAACACACTGAAAGGGTCAATTAGTAACTTATGTTGCCACTTAATTGCTACAAGGAGCTCCTGAGAAAGCCAGTTTGCACGCTGCTCCAGCTACCCTTTTGCCTCTAACTACACTTAAAACCAGTTCCTAACGGGATCAGCGTTCCCACAGGTCCTCTGTCACTCCGCTAATCGATGGTCTCTGCAGCCTGTATGTTTCCATATCTGAAAGAGGTGCTTCCCTCCAGGTCTGCGCTGCGGTGAAGAGGGCCCGGGTTGCTTTGTACCATACAGTACCCGGATCTCACCAGCACACCCAGAAGCTCTCTTGCAATTCATTTCTTCATATGGAAGTAAAAAAAAAAAATCACAAGTTCTTGTCCAACATTTATTGCAAATTTAATACTCCTCCTGCTTTATTTTAGGGAGTTTTGTTAAGTCAGAGGGATTTTTTTTTTTAAACTTCTTTTAAAAAGCACCCAGAACTTTTGCTGTTCCATTCATTCGTAAGAGTTCAACTCAGCTTGCGCTTACCTTTTACTGCGGTTTTACCATCAGATGAGACTAGGTGATTAGCCCTGCAGTTCAACCACTGGGCACGCAGCGCTGGGAGTTCGGGTGCTTTCCTTCCGTCAGGAGGCTGGCAGCTGAGGGCTGTGCTTAGCAGTCGGGTTTAACAAATCTCTCCGCTGCTTCCCACGTGCGGCCCTGCCGCAGCATTCCAGGTTATTTAGCGCAGCACTTACTGAATCAATGTGGAACATGAAAAGCTCACTCAATAAAGCTCCAAGCAAAAATGCTGTATGAGGTTTCATTGTGAGAGCAGTAAATTAGATTTTTAATTGTGGCATGTGGTAGGACTACAGAAACCATGAAAAATCTCAGAAATCGTGTACCTGTTTTTTCAATATCTGAATGCAGAAATACTCCAAGAGTGTGGTGAAGGACCATTCCTCTGGTAAGGCTCACGCTAGCTGGAAATCTTTGGAGAGTCAGAATCCAATTGCTTTTCTGGATTTATTGGCAGGACTGCCAGAGCAGAGCAGGCCCTGTTTAAACCAAGCCTTTGATCCCGCCAGCTGGTACTTTCTGCAAGACCCCATTGCACAGCACCGTCCTCGCGGGCTCGCAGATCCCAGGATACCGAGGACCAGTTTAATGACGCTACATTCCTGAGGGGCCATATGTCTGCCATTACATCTCCTGATCAGTCCCGGTTCAAACTACTCAATCAAACCTCAGATATTTATAGTGGAAATTCATTTCTATTATGAGAAAACTTGCAAATTAATATGACAGATGACAAGAATAAAAACTATATTTAATCCATTTAACCCTAAAGGACAATTTGTTAATGTAATACTGCATGGGTATACATATTACTTATGTCTCCTCTTTCTCTCCATATCCTTAATTGAATAGAACAGAATTGCTACAAGTCCTAAACTAATTCAACTTTTTCCTACATGGGGACATATTTTTTTCTATATTAGACAAGACGACTAAGCCACCCCTTATCTCAGTGGCAAAGCACAACTTCGGGAAAGGCGAGGAAAGAAACGAGATGCGATTCTCATCTCTGTGGCCTTGCCATGCAACTAGTTTTTGTCAGTAAAGCTTTCAAATCAAGCTAACGAAAATTTTCTCAAGTAAAATCTGAGAAGTGTCCTACAGAGGTTCTGTGGAGAATGCTCATCCACTCTGGAGATGAGAAAATTGCCTGTAAGAAGCTTCCTAGGTAGGTACATAATTTCTCATTTATCACTATTTCTACTAGCATTATTTTCAACACTAACTCTTCCTTTCTGAATTTTACCACAAATTACGTCCTGGTGCTCTCTGATACATAGAGGGAGAGAAAGAATACTGAACTGTACCACTTGGATACAAGAAGGTAGTGAAATACTAAGCACGTTAGCCCTTAAAAATGCCTGCAATGGAAACAGTCTACACCAGACTGTTTTGATATTGGATTCAAGTTAAATTCTCACAGCAAATAATTTTCATGCATCTTTAATGTGATTTAGTTGAAGACTGTCATATCGGACATTTAAGTAGATCACATTGCAGTCTGCAAGACCTTCAATTAAAGCTAACCTAAAGGTTTCTCACCCTGAAACTTAGATACATTTCAATCCGTTTTTAATAACAGTTAATCTTTTCCATCTATACCAGCTGCAAGGCCATGAATAAATAAAGACAGGTTGGAATTTCAGCTGCTGAGAAAGACTGTGACAAGAATGAAAGTTGTCTCTCCGCCTCATAGTGCAGGAGAGCATCACAACCAACAACCTTCACCACTGTCTGGATTCTTGCAGGCAGAGAGCCAGTATATAAAAAACAAAGAGACGGAGGGGAATCTCCAAAAACCTAAAAAAAGAAAAAAAACCCAAAACCACCACAAAAAACACAGAAGTGGAAAAAATGACACCAGTCAAATTATATGAAGGGAATGTTCCGGTAGTGGTTGAGACTGGTCTAACTCAAAGCATTCATCAGGAAACAGTATTAGAGGGCACAACAAAACCAGTATGCTTACGCTTATATGGGTAGCATTTGCTGGAGACTATGTCTGAACTCAGCAAATAAAGCTCTCCTCCAAGTTTGCTTTTCACAGCCACCTGTACTCAAACCAGACACAAAAGACACTCAGCAATATAGCTCTTGATTAATTCCAATACAGTATCAAACCCTTCCCAGCTATTCCAAAAGCACAGAGAGGACTGTGTGGCCTCCGATACATTTGAGGAAGATGGAAAAATGTCAGTAAAGGTTTTACTACAGAGGGATGTGCTATCAGCCTGTGAATGCTCCATCACGGATCACATATACATCTCCTTACTGTTGTTCTCGCTGCTCAAAGCCTTTTCTCTTTTTTACACTATGTCACAGAATTTAGCAGCTCCCACTAGCAGAGGAAACGATATTTGCATTTGCCTAGAGACATTCTGCATACCTGTGCATGCTGCTTTTTCTTGCCTACTTGAGGATATAATGTTGACAACAACTTGACTGATTTGCTATAATTAATAATCAAAAAGCATATTTCAGCATCATAAAGAAGAGGATAGCATTCTGCTAAGAGCACTGTAGATTTAAATCATGTTTAACATTTCTTCAGTAACACTAACAGCAATTACACTTCCATAAAAACCACCAACAGTGAATTGTCCTATGAGGAGCTGCTTGTTGGACAAGCACCAAAGGAAAGTTATACTCAGATAAAATCCTAATCCAATTGTTTACACTGGTAACTATAAATCAAAATTTACTTTATATTAACCACACCAACGCTATAGGTGGGGATGTCCTCATGGAAAAGGCACAAACCACAGCAGGCAAGTCAGAAAACCAGATGGTAAGAGTGTACAGTCCCAGAACTGTTTCAGAAAGCTGTTAGTATTCCCCGCCATGCCAGACTGACACCCTTCCCAGCCCGGTGTTTCAAGGTGAACCAAAACCTGAGCTAATTTATCGTAATATACCACTCTGCAGCAGGTTAGGAGTTGGTAAGCCAAGCCTATCAAAGCCGGCATACCAGGGCACATCAGAAAAACAGGACAGATTACAATGGCAGCAAACAGCTTCAGTTACCTGACTTTTTAAACCAGGAGCACAACCTTGTCAAAATATTAAGAACAAGATGAACACAAGGACAGAACAAGATAACATTAACCACTTTGACAGACAAACGCCTTAAAAAAGTAGTGTTAAAGCCACTGAGCTTTTCATAAGCCCATCTCACAGAGATGAAGAAAGACACAGCTCCATAACTAACCCACAGTCATTGAAATCTGAGTTACTCCCTGTACACAGCACCAGACACACACTATGAAACATTCACTGTGCTGATCTTTGTTCCATCTCACTTGCCAAGTTCTTGACAATCACTAGCCATGGAGCTCAGCCGGCCTATTACCTGCATCATACTGCTGTTCTCCATTCATCTCCACAGCGGCCCAGTGGTTATTTCAAGCAGCCAGAAGCAGGGGAATCTGAGGCTGTCACAGTTTGGTGGTCATGAGTTGCCTCCCGCCTTCGATTCTGCTGGCAGCCAGGACATTCAAGAAAGGATCCTGAAGAAAACCTGAAAGGAACAACTGATAAGAAAATCTTTATCGGATTTTAACTACATTTAAGATACCATTTGCTTTCCACAAGCCTTCCGGCAATCTGCAACTCTGTTCTTCAATGGCTATAAGACAAGCTTAAATACACATCTACATTTTAAACTTACTAAACAGTCCGACCAAGGAGCCATCACTTCATCACTGCAATAGGACTTGAAGACACCAGTGAAACTGTTCTGCTATGACACAGCAGCTCACTTACTAGCAAAGTGTTGTCTCTTATATAAATGGAAAAAACAATTAATAATCTGTATACCAAGATACAATCAAGATACATATCTCATTTTAATTTCATTTTATAATATTTTACCAGCCTTAAAAATTTCTCTGGGTTTTATGGCAGTTTATTTTACTGAATATCTTAAAATATGTTTTACCAGCTAATATACAATACAGGTACAGTCACCTGTCATCTGTACACTTCAGATGTCTATAATGACTTCACCCATTCACAAGAAGCAGTCCCGTACAACAGCAGAGGACTGCTCCTAATTATAGTACATTAAAGTTATGATCCTGCGGTATGAGAAAAAACAAGCAAGTGATAGAACTCCAGCCTGCCCATAACACATAGTCCTTCCACTCACTGTATTTCTTAAGCGTCACCTTCATCGCCAAGTGACACAGCCCCTCTCTACTCTCTTAATACTCCCCTCCGCCAACAGAGCCCAGAATGGCTTTGGAGGCAGCACGACAAAAAGATTTTGCAGTCTGTTTTGACAAACCCACCCTACGAACACAGAGACTGTACAAATGTAGATGGCTGAACCATTTAATGCCCTATTCTGTCACCCCAAACCAGAAGCTGTCACCCTGCAGAACATCCGGGAATGGCACATGGAAAAAAAATGCAACTAAATCATTATTTCGTTATTAATGTCAGAAAGCAAGGAAGGACAGGTCTAAAGCAAGCCAGCCCACTAGCTCACTGCACTGGCAATACACGGCGACTATTTTTCCCTTACAAAAATCTCCACTAAAGCAAAGCTGTATAGTACATAAAAGCCTAGGTTACATGTTTCTTTATTAATATCCCACTTTGACTGGAAACTTTATATAAATCAATGAGCTGGGGCATGAGGGGGCCCTGAAAACAAGATTATTGGCTTAAAAAATCTTGTGAAAAAAAGATAATCTTCAAATAGTCTTTGCAATGTTGTTGAACGTCTTGGAAGCATTTTTTTTTCTTTTTAAGCAAGACACCAGAAATAACGTAGAGGACTGAAAATCAGGTTTTAAAAAAACATAGGCTGCACTTCTCACCTAAAGACATGTTGAATAACGACAGCTTAAAAAAGGGAAGCCCTACACATTTGAAAAGTCTTAAGTTTTTTTGAGTTTTGTGTACCTCTAGTGTCTATGGAGACTACTCGATAATCCTTAGAGATACTTTGCAGGAGGGTCCTTTTTTTTTTTTAAGGTTAAACAAACAAACCTATTCTAAGTGGAGTTTTTTTTTCTACTACAGCACGGACAAATCCCTAAGAAGTGCAAGTGGCCTAGCAGATGGAAACACAAAAATCTTACTTCAAAATGAGTATCACAAATGAGAGATTTTCCAATATGATACTGCTTCAAAAAATCGTATGACCACGATTTCACTTCTGAAGATAGAACTGGACTGGGTACACGGTAACTACAGCTGGCTAAGACACCACCCAGCCCTTCTCCCTCTGGAAGAGCATCTTCCACCCCACCACAACTGCATGCAGACCTTCAGCACCTTTCTGCAGGCTGCAGCTGCGTTTGTACTGTCATTCCAATAAGTGGCTTGTGAACTACAGCTGGTCTGAAAAACTCTAACTAGATGGTTTTTTTCTTTGAAAATCTGCCTGTTTGTTCAAAATGGAAGTATTTTGACAAAGTAGTTCTATTACAGGGAAGTTTAGGTCGGAGAGCAACTGCTTGCGCCAGCTTGCCTGCCCAGCTCCTCAGCACCTCTCGGAGCGCACAGAGAAGGCAGCTCTGTAATCCCAGGCACAAGAAGCGGCAAGGGCAGCGTCACTGTCCCTGCTGATAGCAGTGTCTTTAGGCTCCCATGGTCTCCAGCAAAGCAAGTTAATCAAGACATGCCTCCAACATTTAGACACAGAGAACTTAGAAAGAAAGAAAAAAAAAAAAGGAAAAAACCCCCAAACCTTGCCAAAGTACCATAATTCCATTTTGTGGAGGATTTCCATGGCTTAATTGTAAAATTCTGTGTAGCAGGCTGCCAGTGTCCTGAGCATGTCCGTGCAGCATCTGGGCTCGATAGCTGGCAACATCACACAGGTCAAACCAAACTCGGGTTACACTTCAGCTGAAAGTGAGATGCCAAAGTTGTACTGTAGACTGAGCTACAGCTTTTGGTGTGAATTCTAGGGAACTGCAGTGCAAACTGCTGAAAAGCCTGGCGGAAATCTCCTGTATGCAACACTGGTAGCTTCATTCACACACAACTAAAATAAACCTGAACAGAATTAAAGAAATATTCACCAGCAATGCTCACCAGTGTATGAAGCTCTCGAGTACAACCAAAATACAGCCAGCTTAAAAATTTTCATTACACGTGAGAATAAAAATTTTTAAGAGTAGCAAGAGGTATCATTAAGAGCCCCTATTGAATGGCAGCTTAATGACACAAAAATCTACTGTGTAGAAGATATTGATATGGTTTTATTCATTATAGCTTCAGGAATGCATCTGGAAGGGAACTCAGCTGCCAGTTTCTGCCTTATGACTTCTAACCTGTCCCTCTCCAGCTCAGAACGACTGTGCTCAGCGTATGTCTACACGGTCGCTAGTTAATTCCCAATTCAGCTCTATCTCTATGAGAAAGTTACTGAGAAACTACACACAGGTACTGATCCCGGGCAATCTCCACTGGTTCCTTACGCACTTCTTCCATGCGCTCAGGACAAAGCAGCACAGGGTAAGCGAACACAAGAGCCTGTTCCCAGCCTGCCCTTTCTGAAGACTTTCCTCCTGTAGACAGACAGACAGTCAAAGCTTCCATTTATCCTATCCTTTCTGAAGTAACGCTGGAAGACAATGTCACTGGCAAACTGCATGACGCTTGGCACACAGTGAAAAACTAACCAATAAAATACTTATTAATCGTTAATCAAAATATTTCTTGGTAATGGCCTATCGTAACTTTATCAGCTGTCACACTGCTAAGCTGAAACAAAGGCAACGCTGTGAAAGGCACCAAGCGAAGCATGGAGTCCAACAGATCTAGAGATATGCCACTGGTTTCAAATAGTGCAGCCCTGCCAAAGTATCCTCAGAATTTAATTGCAATTAAGATATTTTCAATTTATGGGATCAGCTCTCAGCAAACTTCTATAACTAAACTAGGTGACATAAAACTAACTTCATAATTTTTGCAACATGGAAATATTTAAGACACCCCTTCCCCCCCCCCAAAAAAACCCCAACCAAACCCCAAATCCCCAAAGAGGATGTTTATTTAAAAGATGCCAAATACTGGCAGCTCCTGTTGAAGTTGATTGATATTCTGCCCAAGTAAAGTTGGGTAGTAATTTAGGATTTCATAAGCAGCTCTGCTGTTTTACGTACACAAAATCGAGAGTACTTGTAATTAGCACCCGCCATGGCTGATGCTTACAGTCTGGCCCCCAAAGACTACCTTTTGATAACTCTCGAGGGGAGGGGAGCACAAGTGCTGCTGGAACAGAGCTGATTTGGAACTACTTTGGACTCTTCAGTCTCACTTCTGCATTTCAAACCTCCTTTCAGCACATGAAATATTCAGATGTTAGCAACTGGAGGCAGCATTAAAAACAGTTACAGTTCATTAAAGCCAGATGGCTCACTTGAATATGAAAAGAAAGCAAACATAAGTTGGATGTTGAATTAAAGTCAGTCAGCTGGTGTCTGAGGCTTAATATTATTCTAAAACAAAGGCGCATGAGGCAACAGGGACATCAGACACCTCTACGGACCGGGAAAGAAGCTACAGAAACTATCAGGTTTCAGCAAATTCCTTCATGGAAAGGCATCCAGTAAAATCTATTTCAAAACCCTGTGTCTGCCATAGAGAGCTTCACCCTGCGCAGGCACGCAGCAAACCTGTTGCAGAGCTCTGTCAGAGCAGGGAAGAGACTCTTTGGCGCCCAAAACCTACAGCTCTGCCACTGAATACCGAGATAAATTACTGCTAACACCAACAAGAAAAAGTAAAGGTCCTTTCTGTTATTCTTGGACCATACCCTGGAGGTGGGAGGAGAGGCAGTAAATGTCCTCCAGGACCCTATGACCATTTGCACATCCACCTGCGCTTTTTCACTTCAAGGAAATACTACTTACTTGTTCCCTAGGAGGGGAGATGGCACATGCACTTCATCTACAGACTATTTGTAACAAATTCTTTATTGTAGAACTCACAGCTATGGCATGAACAGTGCCCTGTTCAGCACATCTTCTAATTGGGTTCAGTGATTGCAGTGGAGATTGTTGTCGGCATTTCAGAAAGAAAAATTCCACAGGACAAAAGCACCCCTCTACTACAAACTTCTGTCTCAAAAACATTCAGAAAGAGCAATTCAAAGTACAAAACCGGTCAAGACGAGCGCCCAGCAGCAGCAGTCACACTTTCCCAAGGTACAGTCACAAACAGGGAACAACCAGTCGCTCCTGTGCGTCCTCGTACACTTTAACTCAGCAACCCTTTCAGTGAGGATTCCTCAGAAAAGCTCTTCTGTAGTCAAGATCTAGAACTCTTAAGACAAAATTAGCTGGAAGGAGAGACTTTTCCTTCACACAGAGAAGACTGCACCAACACTACATGCTGGCAGGCCCAATCCTGCTGCTGCAGTGGCCGGAGCTCTGAAACGCAGGGCACAGACCCCCTCGAGCCTTATTCCCGATGCTGCCGCATGCAATTGCGGCTACAACCTGCAGCCAGCTCCAGACGCTCACTCGCCCTCTGCTTTCGTTATTTCTGCAGAAACAAGCAACTTCCACAGCCTGTAAAAGACAACTTCAAGCTGGTTTTAACCTTATCCCTAATCTAACACCACTATGGTTAATCATGAATACAGGCATCAGCGGCCCCTTTTGCTACAGGAAGATCAGACAACGGCTCCAGCGGAGAAGGGGGGCACGTTACGAGTCAGGATTTGTACACGACGGGGTGCTTGCAGGCCACACACCTTACCAACATATAAGCAGATCTACACTAGCCAAAATGCAGTTGCTGGGGTCCTTCACCCTAGGCAATAAGGCAGGCGGAAAACATCAGGTCTTAGGAAAACACATCTGCACCCTTTCCAAGGACAAAGAGACTCCAACCCAGCCTGGCGGAGTCTCTGCCCTCCCATCACCGATCAAAGAAAGTCAAAAAACGGAAAGGGCCATCTAGGATGACAACTTGACTGGAAGTGTTTTAAATTCCAGCAGAATTTAATAAACAAATCTATAGCACAAACAAAACCCAACATAATAAACTGTTCAGGTAGTAGCCAACTTTATTTTAGGTTCCCTTACAACGTGTAGTACTTGATTCCTCATAAGCATTTTTATGAAATCCATTACAGACATACCGCTGAGTTTTCTATCACAGTAGTTTGGAGTACCATTATTTAGTATTTTCAGCACAAAAAAAGTAAGATACCTAGTAAGAAAATTTCTCAATCAGAACCAAAATCAACAGCGCTGGAAAAAATTAAATTTCAAGCTATTTGGTGCAAGGTTCATTCTCTCTTTTGTAGCAATGCACTCGCAGCACAGAAACACCCAAACCCCCCACATTAGGGTCAGCACTTTTCCTTAAAACAGGCATATCCTTTTGGGGGAAAACGTCAGGGACTCTGGCTAGGCGCTGCTGCCAACTCAGGGGAAGGACAGAGCTGATTACCTGCCATAGCAAATCAGCAACCATCTCCATCAGGGCGCAACGGCAGATATTTGCCTCTTCTGAAAAATATCTCACCCTTGAAATCAGGACTGAGAGAGGCAAAAGCAAACAAATATTCAGAACAGCATTCAGTGTAAGAAATCTTTAATACCTGCGATGGTGAGGAACTGTTTAAAATTCCCAGATCATCGAACACCTGCATGATCACCTCTGCTACCCTCGGATAAGCAGCTCACCAAAGCCCCACAAGGCCGCACTGCCGCAGAGCGTGCAAGACGCCCATGCTCTCCTCTCCCCCACTCGAGGATTTTTTTAACTCCACTCACACCGCGCAAGAGCAGGGCAGGCACAAAACCAGCTCCTGCCTAACCTGCCGCACGGAGTACGATGCTTGTTTCTCATATTTCGTGATTCAGCAACCACCTTGCTGCTTCTGCAAGCGCCCATTAGCTGTTCTTCAGTGCCCACAGCACCAGAAGGACGGCGCACAGCTGTCACACAGGGTATTCAAACTATTTTCTTGGGAAGCAAAGTATTATACGTACCTACTTCTACACCCTTCCCTCTTCCCCCATCCCCCTGTCCTTCTCCATGCTGGAGCCCTCAGCAGAGCTCCTGCATCTCCCAGAAAGTGTTTCCAGAGCACTGTAATTGATGCAAACTCCTAGTTCTCTAAGCCTTTTACAGTCAAAATAGGGTTTGAGACCTTTCTTGTAATATTGTCTTCTCTTAGTCACTAACAGCTGGAAGTCTGGATAACACTTAAGACATTTTCTAACCTACAGTTGTACAAACAAAGTAAGCATTTCACCAGCATATGCCTTCCTAGTATCTGACCATCCACAAACAAAAGACAAAGTGGAAGACTTCTCACAATCTCCAATTTATGGTGGAATTTTGATCTTTCAAGCCATTTTAATGGTTGTTCTGCAATGAGCAAAAATCTACTTCCGTGGCTTCTGGAGGAAAGCAGCCTACTGCCCCAGAGCCCTCGGCTCAGAGCTGTTAGCGCACTCCACATTTTTCCAAGACAGCCCTGCAAGGCCCGGAAAGTAGACTACAGACAGGCAAAATAAAGTTTGAAGCTTCTATAACAAAGTAATAACAATACTATCCATTTCATTAAAGTCACAGCTGCCGAAGGAATTACCCCATCCAACGTGGAGAACAGAAACCGTTGGCTGCCTTGCAGTTCTTTAAAACATTATTTTTACACAAACGTATGGAACAGTGGGTCTGTAAACAGGAGCTTATTTGCTTGCTTCTGTAGGGATTTATCAAAGAAAAACAAATCACTGAATTGCTCTTTATTGTAGCTACGATCACCAACACTTTCTTTAGGCCATCTTGATGGCATATTGGGTGCTCCAAAACAAAAGCAAAACCTTCCTATATATATATATTTAAAGAATAAGTAACGGGGGCAGCTATGTTGTCACATTTTTTGCAGTTGCTAGACCAACGGTAACCAAATCTAGTCTGAGTTTACCACCTTCCGCTATCACCTCTCTAACCCGTCTCTTACAGTCAAATTGTACAATTTTTCTCTTTTGTACTAGGCCACAGCTGCACCATGCTGGTGACCAACCCTTCTCCAGCAGCTCTGGCTGCAGACTTTGCCTTACATAGGTACGTTCCATCCAAGGACCACAGTAAAAACCAACAACCTCCACGAGAAATGGTTATTTCATCAAAAGATGTCAAAATTTCTGAAGTTTCAACCCCTCTAATCTCTTAATCTCTCTTACCAAGTCTCTTGTCGACTTAGTTGGGCTTTGTCCTTGCAAGGACAAAAACTGTGTTCATCTTCACACTCGACTCCTGCCCTTTGCCCAGGAAGCTTTCCTGGAGACACGGCACAGGACTCCTGCAATCCCTCTCATCTTTTGGCCTGCCACAAGCACGCTCGAGCATTCTTATCTGAACATCTTCTGCACGGCACTGAGAACAAACCCCCATGAACGCAAAGATTACATATGTATATAAGTGCAATACTGTCACCAGAGTTAGATTAATTATTGAAACTTACTGTATTTCTCTATCACACCCGCACTGCAATCTCTGCTCACAGACCAGTACCCATAACCGTTCCACCCTTCCATTTCCCTGCTGCTTCCATTAAATCTAGTTTAGCAGAAGAGAACTCCAAGTTGTGCATCTGTCCCACTGCAACAGCAACACTGAGACTCCTCAAGAGAACCGCATTTAAAGCACACGGCCAGTGAGCGTGGCCAGAGCCCCTCGCGTCAGGTTAAATACAGCAAGTTGCTGGCATTACGCAGACGAATAAACAAAAGCCTCGCAGCAGACTGAAAGGTTACAGCCTGGCAGTCCTCTCTGCCTTGAAAACATGGAACTGCTATCTGTGAATGTGCATTTTTATTAGCAAAAAAATATTTACCAGAGAAAAGGAGAGTGTCTTTTGTCACAAAATGGGACCAGTGCTCGTATCTTTAACTCAACCTTTCATTAGAGCTACTTGTACATCATAGAAAAACCAACAAACAATAACACAGTTCTGCTGATACAATACATGGCATTTATCTTATTTCATTTTGGTTATGTCAATTTATGCCAGTTTTCCAACTACTGCCTGAAGTCCAGTTGCTTCCAGGATTTGACTTATCACCTGGATATTCCTGACTGTACACGTAACACACCGAAAACTGAAAAGCCTGCTTAATAAATGCTGAAACACTCAGGTCTAGCTCAACAAATTACGATATCCGTCTTTACAACGCATGCTGCGCTACCCAGCTGGTAAAGCAATTTCTATCAGACTACACGTTATATTCTCCAGGCGAGAACGTAAAAGTCACGGCTCTGTTCCCAGCTAATTCAGATGCCACTGGACAGCCGGAGCATTCACTTGACAGGGGAACAACACACAACAGCACGTCCCAGAAAGTTCCTTTGTATTTGTAACTGGTCGCAAACAGAAGCTTACTCTGATTCTTCAACATTTAAGATTGTGGGGTTTTTTGTCAAGTCATTCAGGTTTGGTTTCGATCTTTAAATGCAAAATTTCCAGCATCGTTCTGCTTTCACCATCTACTTTCTACAGCATACAGACTACAAGAATATTGGGGGTTATCAGCCAAACAAAGAAACCAGACAGAACAGACTGCTCTGTTTTTATGGTCAACTTCTTATTACACATCCTGAACGTGAATACAATTGCCTAAAGTTGCAAGTTGGATAAGAAAATGAAGGAAGAACATGAAGTCCCTGCTGCTCCCAAGTCCAGGCAAGAGTTCGGCATCTTCTCTGTATAGAGACAGGCAGCATGAACGAGTAAACATTCTGCCAGCAACATGTCGCATAATTAATAGTGAGATAAAATAGAGCGTTCAAATGGAAAGAAACTGACTCCCACCTCTGCTTCTGAACCCCGAGGGCATTTAAACATTGAATCCCACACGACACAATGATGTGATATGGATGGCTGCCCAACAGCAAGTGATATGCATGAGTTAAAGTGCCAGCAGCAACACACCAGCTATCAGACCAAGGGACCCTTTAAACTTCATTTGAGTAGCCTTCAAGTTGAAACGTACACCACCACAAACAGCAGTACGAAAGATCTGGTTACTCTGCTTCACCACAATAACTACGGCACATAAATGTGTACAGTATCCTGGTTTGGACCTTTTAAGTGAAATGACAAAACTTTTTGTCAGAGTCACCACTAGTTTTGTTTTTCTGGCTTGAAATAAAAACGCACAGAACTTGCTCAGATGCTGTTTAAGAGACAACTCTGCGCCAGCGCCAAGATTAGAGATCTGCAGCACGGAGTCCTAGAGAGAAACCTGTGGAGAGCTACATGTGGCAAAGCAGACCACATAAGCACTTAACAACTATTAGCTCCGAAAGGAAAAAGAAAATCACGCCCTTGCCATGGTCTGAAGGAAGAGCACTTCCACTGCTAAGTGGCAGAAGGCGAAGCACCAATGTATGAACATAATTAAGGATATAATACTCAGCTATCCACTATGTGAGAGAAAGTTGTTTTAAACCAAAAAGCACATTCACTGCACATTTAGTTCAGGCAATTAACAAATTAAATTCATCTGTAAGTGCCTGGCACATGAAAATTACTGGAGAAATCTGCAAAAAATAATCTGTTAGAGCATCAGATTTGGAAACTAATTTCAATGCATGAAGGATGTCAGTCCTGCAGATAAAGTATGAAGGTCAATGCAGTCTTAATGAAGTTACAATAAATACCTCCATAACACTGCTAAGAGGCTCAATTTATTCAATCAAGTCCTCTTTGCCAACTCATATTCTGTGCATACATTATAGGAAAGTCTTTGAATAAAATCTGAGTGGGACACTCAACTTGGCTCAGCACTCAAGTCATGTAAAGGGAAAAAAACCCTGCACTATCTTCCAAATCCTTTTTTGAAATTGAAATCCTATTCCAGAGAACCACATAATGGATGTCACCACTGCAGACAAAACAACAATTAAAGGAGAAGACGTGGAGGGGGGAGGAAGGTACTTCGCAAATATGACATTTAAAAAAAAAAAAGTCAATCATATAAAAAGCTTTTAACATGTAAAAGCATACTCCTACTTGTTTCCCAACTTTGTCATGTCATTGAAATAGCACAGGACACAGCAAAAGGTCATATATTACACCCATTTCTCAGAAGAGCTCCTAAATCACAGGCTACACAGAGAACGGGCAACTCTCAAATGCCAACACAACCACAGGGCAAACTCTGACCCCATCAGCCAGTGAGGGTTCACACCACACCCAGATACTTGAGATCCACAATAAAGCCCCTCTTAACACCAAGGACATTTATCCCTTAGGACACTCTCCACCCCACCAATACAGAAGTTTAAAGGTTAGGAGCTAAACCTATCTATCAACACACTGACGTCTAGTTATAGATCCCATTTTCCTAGAGCAAGTGGAACTCCCAACACACCTCCAACCCAACCAGAGCTCTTCGGTGCATATCACTTGTGAAATTACAGCCAATCTCCTAGACTTGGGTTTACAAATAGACTTACCGGTCTACCCTTAGGCTGCTATTTTTAAAATACTGGCACCAGCGTTAGGGGACAACAAATGGAGTGGCATCTTGTTCATACTTCTTACAGACATGGAGCATGTCACTCTTTCTTCCCTGAGCAAACAACTAACCCATGTTCGTCAAATTGTCAGTGGTAGGCTAGAGTTAAAATTAAGATGGAAACTACCTGGTTTCAAAGTTTGTAGTTTTGGTGTGACATAATTTCAATTTAAATAATTCATGTTTAAATAATTTCAATTCAAAAAACTTCACAAAGCATCTGCATTTGTTTTTATGCACACTAATGATACTTGAACATACAGTCTATATAGACAGATGCAACCACGAATCAAACTGCTGTTCTATTTTAACAAGCAGTGGCACTAAAAAAAAAAAAGCATGACTGCAAATAAAAGCTGCACAAGCAAACAGGACACAGTTTTATCCAAAGCACTCATCACAACACATTGAGTTGGGTCAAAACAGACTTGGAACTCAGAATTTTCCTTATGAAGAAATTAACTTCTTCCTGGGTAGCCAGTGCAGGTCACAGAACAAGGAAATAAAATGGGGAAAGCCAGTGGCTGCCGGAGTTGCCTTTGGCAATTAAAACCAAGTATCATTTTGCCTAGCAAGGACTCTGTGCTACCTACTGTCAAGAAGTAAGCCTCAACCCACTAAGTGAATTCAAGTGCTAGATCTAATATATTTGGGAAGTGATCAACGAAAGGACTGTAAAAAGTGACAATCGCACCCAACACTCACTTAACATGCTCTGCAAAGCCACCTCATCATCAAGACCATCAGGGCTCAGGCCTTGCTTTCAGAAATGCTAATAAGCAGTTATTCATTTCAGATGAAACTTGAGAGTAAATGAGACTACCAGCTTCCAAGAGTCAGGACTCCAGGCCTGTTGTGTCATTTTCTTCACAAAAAACACGTTTCAGAGTTCAGCATCGCTTCAGGACTTCTATGCCTCAGGTTTTTATTTTCATAGCTTAATCTCACTGTTTCATTCCCATGAATGGCAATGTCTCATTCCCACAGAAATACCGGAACGCTACCAAACAGCACGGCAAATGGCAGGTGCCAGCTCCGTCGCAGCATCTGCCACAGCCCTGCTTGGCACTGCCCTCTCCCCAGCCGCTCCTCGGGGCCAGCAGCGTGCATGTACCCTCCTGCTCCGCAGCGCGGGCTCCGAGCAGGGGCTGCACCTCCACTCCTCCTTCAGCCACGGCTGGTCCTCCCCGGGGCCCAGCAAAGCACACGCTGCCTCAGGTGCAGCGTCACCAATTTCACGATGGTACTACACAAAGAGAAAGAAGATCAACATCTTGGGATGGAGCAGATATCTGTAGCAGTTGAACATGAAGGTATCCTCTCCCCTGCCAACAGTTCACCGCCCAGAGAGCTCCCAGCACCCTGCACCGAGTCAGCCTGGGGCCAAGGAGCGGAAAGCCCGTCTCCCCCCAGTGGGCCCACTCCTCACAAAGTCCACTAGCAGCACAGCACAGAAACACCAGCAGCACCAAAAATTAAACAGCAGCGGGTTTAGTCCTTCAGGACACGTTCTCTCCTCTTTCCCCTAGCAGACCAGCTCAAGCATCAATTCAAAGCACGTTACATGTATACCATCCAAGTGTCAGACCTCGACAGGACTACAGTGACTTCCTATTCACACGCATTCCCTAATTTAAAAGCAAAAATATAACTGCGAATTACCATCTTAAACCAGAGGGGAAGCCAAAAACAAAACCACGATTCTACCATGCATGGGAGCCAATGCAGAACATATTTCAAAGGCTATGTCCCTTTGCTCCAGTCTCCAAATGTGAATACAAAAACTTCTAATTCTGTATTTATTGAATATACTTGCTTTCTGTCTCAACTATTTGAGTAAAAAATTGCCACCTCAAGTCAGAAATCCTAGATGAGGCAAAATTCCACTTCCTACAATGCATGTTTAAAGATCCCTTAAGAAAAGGAGTGTTGGGGGCAGGTTATCCTACACCCTAACCTCCACCAACTGGTCAAGAAAAACCCTCTGCAGTTTGAGTTTGACAGTCAGATCTTTCCTTTGATGCCCAACCTGTTTTATAGGTTTCCTGTGCACTCTTAAACAACTACAGTGCTGTTACCGTGAGATGCATTCTGACCCGAGCTGCTCCGTATCTTCTGAAGATAGTGGCGCTGATGAAATGTCATGGTCCCTGTAGAAGTGGGAAGTCTTGAGTATAATCACCTCGAACTAATCTAATCTAAGTTACTTTAAAACTGATTCAACGAGGTTCATCAGCCCAGTGCAGGATCCATCACTCCCACAAGAAACGACAGAACTGCAGACACGGTTACGTGATTTCCCTGCAGGTACAGGAAAGCCCATGGTGGAACCAGGACCAGCAGCAGCTCAGCAGCCCAATGTGTGGCTGTATGAGCTGATGAAGCACTGTATCTGTCAGATACCACCGGGGCTTCAGATTGTAACACCAAAGATAAGTGTATTTTCCCCAGTGGTGACAAATACAAGTTTCCCAATACTGCTCAAACGCTAACAGCAAAGCCAGTGACACCGAATAACTAGACAGAAATATCTGAATTATTTAGTAGATAGTGCAGAAGCAAAAGCCAAAGCACGATCTATCCAAGAAAACAAAAAGAAGAAGAAAAAACAAGAGTGTGATTAGTTTTGTGTTGGAATAGAAACAAGTCACTGCAGGATGAAGTCAGTAGCCACGGCAGAGAGGAGGGTGCGACTGCACGGCCAAGGATGGTGACCAGCAGCACTGCTCCTTTCTGACACACAATTCAGCTGCAACACGACAAAACATTCAGAGGCATTTTTTGGTTTTAAAGAATCTTTCTGAAACACTACAACAACAACAACAAAAAAAGCACTCCTTGGCTAGTATCAGGGAAGAAGGGGAATGGAAAAATGTACATTTCAACCACTCCTTTGTTAATTCTGTAGAGAAAATCCTGACCAACTGATCATGGCTAACTTTTCTTCCAAGGGAACATTTCTTCCTCATTTAACTTACAAAACTCTGTCTCCCGCAAATGACATTTTATTTATAGCAGTGGTATTTGCTGTACAACTGATTGGGGAAGGCTGTAAATGAGCATCATTGCATATATATGGAAAACAATGATAAAGCAGTCATCAAAAAGCTACTGAAGATTTAAATATTCAAATAAGGCAATCTGCATAACCCCCACCTGAATTTTAATTTTGCAGAACTTATTTCATAGCTTTACACTGTAGATCATCTGTGCAAGCTATTTCTTTTCCACAGAAAAAATGACAACTTGCACTTTAAGAAGCGTTCACCACTTCGTAGAGTCATATTAATTCTTGGACTGAAGGTAAAGGAGGCTTTGCTGCAGGAGGACAGGTTATTTTTCCTAAGTTTAAGTGCTCAAGGCAAGAAGGCAAAGGTGAAGACACTGATGAGCCACAGTAAGGTTATGGTGGCAGTGAACTGCATCAAGGCTCCTCACCTGCCACGAAAAACAAGATCGTACCTTGTAATGCAAGCTATCAAAACGGCAAGGAGACAACAACTGTGCTGCGGAGGTAAGGGAGCTCAGACCGCAGCAAAGCAGCCTTTATATTCGAGCAAGGATTTCAAAGGAGAAAGAGGACCAGCTTGTGCAGGACCTTACAAAGAAACCTGCTTGGTACAAAAGCTGTGTGTTCACAAACAGGAAGGCTAAAGCCTGCCCATCTGGCACCTTTGCACCTGGAATTACTAAGAAAGCACTTTAGTTAAAAAAACCCGCAAAGGTCCTGCAACCTTGCAGAGCAACGCAGTGCTGAAGGCTAGAACTTCCAGAAACCTGCATTTACACTTCACATGCTGCCCACACCACAGGTGAGGGAGATCAGGAGCTTTCCTCGTCCAAACCTTACTCTGAAGTCTTCAGCAAGGCAGATTCCGAGCATTGTTTCTTTCCAGGCCATAGGATTTTAAAAGTTATCTTCTACATGTGCTCATTTACTGGTAGTAGTTACTTTTTCAACATTTTTGATTGTGGAGATTGACTACTGCTTTGGAAATAGCACTGTTTCACCCCTAGTTTTGTTTGGATTCAAAAGTGGGAATGCCAGAATACTTCTCAGACAACAACAAAAAGATAATTTTTAGCACCACTTAATTCCCTGACTGCAGAAGCATTATACCATATATATTTAAGGAAGTATCATGCCAGGAAAGCTTGAATTTGATAAGAAAAGCCTGAAGAAGGAAAGGGTGTTAGGCTCTTTCTCATGGTACACATAAAATTGGGGAGAGGGGGAGCCAGTGAAGGCAGAGGGGAAAATGGGGGGTCAGTACAAGCAATCGCTGCAATGTTGTCCTAAGGATCAAAGAAACCAAAGGTGAAAGAAAGAATAAGCACCTAGAAAATATTCAGTTGCTTCAGAAATAAAATTTTTTTGTACAAACATTAAGTCGTCGGTGACAAGATTTCCATGAAGGAGTTGGGGACCAAGCAAATGAAACTCTTTAGCAAAAGAGCTCATAATTTACTTTACTGACCTACAACACACTGTTGTAGCAAGTCTCTTCTACACTTCAAATTCCTGCCCTACGAGGCCCATTTACTGGCACTTCAAGGTGAAAGTGAGCACTTCCTAGATCTAAAGAATGTAGAGAAAATACCAAATAAAATAAAAATAAAATAATAATAAAATAATAATAAAATAAAATAAAGGTTGTCTATACAGGTCTCATTCTGTCAAACCTCTTAGTAAAAACAAAGAACAAACAAAAACTCTTGCTCTTCCCCACGCAACAGCCACCCCAGGTCCACACACCCAGATGCTTTCAGGACCAGCTTTTCTCCACTCCAGCCAAACCAACCCATCGCACTGTACCTCTGTGATGTCAGAAAAGACTCCGAGACCAACGTCCCAAAGAGCTGATTAATTTCCTGCACCCATGAACTCTACAGCATTCATTACTACAATAAACACTGTAAATATTTCTCACAGCCTCCTCAATTGTCAGCGTTCAATGATTTTTACTGTTTTAACTTTCCACACTCTTGTCTTCACTGCATGATGGTACAAAACCCCACACATGCTGCTACCGAGATTATTGCATTATTTAAATAACAAGAGTTAAATTTTCATTGACATTAATTACTGGTTGGTTCATTAGCATGTCAGTTACTGTGATAAAGTTTAGTTACTGAGAAGAAAACAATTCTGCTGGCTGTTTCTGGCCCAAGTTGGCTGTACACATCATGGCTTCACGCTGGCTTAGGGCACCCCACGAGGCTGGGGACGTGCTCAATGAGATTCACACTTTCAGCTCTGCAGCACCAGAACTCGAAAAGGAACGCTTCTGAAGAGGAGAAAAGGGGCAAGGAGCAGGAGAAGGAGTTTGCCTCTTAGAAATCAGCACGAGGGAGAAAACTGGAATAAATGTAAATTTTTCAGAGCTGTCCTTTTCCCCTCCTAAATTTTATTTCAGTCTACCACTCACTTTCAGATGAAGGTGAAACGAAGAGTTTAGATATTTGATGTGTGAAGGGAAGTGAAGACGCAGCGCTGTCTCACCCTCCCAACTCAAAATACCCCAAACACAAACAGGGAGGTTCATGTAATTGCTTTGTTCATCTCCATACCCGGATTCAGTAAAGAAAACGGTGGACATCATGCTGACCCTGGGTCCACATCATGAAAAATCTCCAATCTACACCTTGCTTCCACAAACAAGTAACAACGAAGAGAGTAGAGATCAAAGCGCTAACAGTTAATGGCCAAATAGGTTCTTGCCTCAGCATGTGCTACAAGAACCTTTGATTTTACAGAAAGAGGAGGAACCTGGAAGAAAAGGTCAAGCTTTCCCTGAGCACGACGGCTCCTCGGGGCTCAGCCTCAATGTGGAACACGGAAACGTATCTCGAAAAGCTGTTTGCTTCTAGACTGTACCCCTTACCCGGTTTTAAAACACTTTTGAGCATTCTGTACAACTTGGCTATTGTTTCACGCCTACCTAAACCAGAATAAGGCTGCACTACCCCTAAAAAGGCAGCTCCACACCCACTCATTCATCCCTGCCCCACACTAAATCCTCCACTGGAGCAAACTCACACAGCAAAACCAAACAGGAGACTGTGTCCAGGCTAAAACTCCCTCTATTTACAAGATTTGTAAGCAACTACTACCCCCTGCACCTTTTGAGTCTGGTACAGCACTTGATTCCTGCAGCAAAGATGAATGCGATTTCAGAACTTCAGTTATTTATAAACCTCTCAGTGTCACATCACCCTGGCTGTCACACAATGTGTGTGTTCTGTGGTCTGTTGGGGCAGTAACGCCTGTTTCGCATGGTACAATACGATGAAGGAAAGGCTCCATTCTGCTGGAGTTGTAAGAAATATTTAAGCACAGATTGGAAACTACAGAGCTTGGAGTAAAAAATGTTTATGTTCTTCATTTACCTGAGATCCCAAAACTTCTCAACCAGGAATTAGCTTGCAGCCCCAGCTCCCGAAGCAGCACGGCACACAGCTCAGTGACCCCGTTTTTGCTGAGCAGGGATGTGCAGCCGAGGCATAGCCACGCGCGTGCTCTGCAGCCCCTGAGCAGAGTTTCAGGTGGCTGCCGCTGAGCGATACAGCAGACTGGCAGAGCGTTCTGTTGGAAATCTCCCCCTGCATCATGGCAAGCGAAGCCATGGGAAGACAGCACACGCTTTGTCAGACCAGGGCTTCGTTGAGCAACGCCATCCGCCTTACGAGTGACACAGTTGCAGTTGTTTTCAGTAAGTTTGCAACTGCAAAACAGTAGCTTGAATCATCCTCCCAGGTAAACTGCTCTTTCAGCAACAACCGATTTAAGTACCACTCCCAAATAATGTCCAGGAAACACTGAAATCTTTTTTTTCTCCCCCCTTCTAACTGTTTGCTCCCAGTCGCAAGGCTTCCCGCCTGCCAGAGCGTGTGTGGAGCAACTTCTCACTGCCACCTAGAAGCTGTCTTCCCCCTCCTCCCTCCCACCCACTAGCTCTACATACACATACTGTATGTTGTGGATGGAACAGAACACCAGCGCTGTTACAGATAGCTTGAGGAGATTCACACACCACACAGCACAAAGGAAGTCAATCTTGTTAAGTATGTTAAATATTGATATTTGACAAGCTCTACGTATTCAAGCATTTTACAGGCACACACACAAAGTTAAGCTGTTTCGATTAAATTCCACTCTGCACTTTACTTTTTCAATCCAAAAACTTGTGGAACTGAGAGACATCCATTTATGGCAGGAGTCTCCTTTAAGTGGGTTCTGATGAGAGAACCATTATGCCCAGATCAGGTGCAATAAGCACAACCACGCAGGGGTTTTCATTCATCAGCTAAAACTTATGTATTAGATTAGTCATCCTTGATAAGCTAAAAAAAAAAAAAAAAAGAAAACTTATATCAATTGGCAAAAGATCCATGGGAAATACAAGCGTTCCTACTGTGACAAAAAAGTAATCAGAAGTTCTATATAGATGACAGTTATCTCTGCTTCCCTGATGCCAGCAGGACTGACAAGCACTTGGAGGGGGTATGTCTACAGGCACTCACTAGGACTTGATTAATTGCTGACCAATTTTCCACTCAGTGTTGAACACAAGATGACCTTATCTACAGTGCTGTTTAAAGTACATGCAACTGTACCCAACATTCAGGCATGTTATATAAACTAACTTCACCAGCATAAATAACGTGGCTTGCACATCATTACATGCACTCTTTCCACATTACAGTCCGAGGAAGAACCCCTCTGCTCTTGCCTTTGGTGACCAGAAGACGTAGGTTTTCTCCACGAAGCTACGGCAGGACTCTCCGTGTGCATCCTTTATCAGTTACTGGAAGGCCAGGCATACGGTGTACTTCACCGTTCTAACTTGCCAAAGCAAGCCAACAGGCAGACTAACAGTTAATAGAATAAGCATCTATTCTTGCACTAACACTGAACTTCTATACTTTAGAGAAGACTGAAGCTATTTTATTTGATAGCAGCTGTGTTTACACTATAGCACAGTCTGGTACCTCCGAAACTCAAGTGAACTTATATCCGACAGTAACTCTGCTGGTTCCAAAGACTTCAGCTTCTTGTGTTAAATGAAAATTTTTACTTCAGCTGCTTTTAAAGGTACCACAACTTCATTTACCATGGACCAGGAATACAAAAGGAAACTAAAATCCATTGAAAACAGTTTCATTTGTACAGTAGCATCACATGAAAATTAATCTGTGCTCACAAGATCAAACTTTTCTGTTCTCCCCCAGCAAGGTACACATCAATATGTGAGCCAGTTTACAGTTTAGACTCTGAGCCGCACCCATCAGTCACTGTCAAGAACAGAGCACCTGTCCTCTAAAGTTTTCTTCAGATGAAAAAAGAAGTCCATTGTCAAGATAATTCAGTGTTACTTTTCATTGATTTAGGCTCGGTGGGTATCTTCCTTTCTCCTCTTAGCGCTTGCTAAACAGAATGGGAAATAACACTTCATCTAGAGCTATCAAAAGCTTTGGACATCTATTCTGCACGATGCAGTTAGCTGGACCAGATCCGTGGGGCTGATGACTCAGAAAAGGAAAAATCTACTTGCTTTCACCTGAAAACCACGGTATACGTTTTGTTGAAGATGCCAGATCCATCGCAACAGGATCACCACAGCAGCAAGCCCCCAGCTGGCAACTGCCATCAGCCTTTAGGCATCATCTCCGAGCCTTCCGCTGTGGCTAAGCAGAAACACCATTCGGTAAACCGTAGCACTGGCACGAAGGCAGCGATCGGGGCTCTGAATTTGGGAAGCCATGCAGCAGCCGCAGCCAGGCTGCCTCCTGGCACAAACAGCACCAGTTGTTCAACCCGAGAAAGCTGACGGTTCTTCAGCCTGGGCACTTCACTAGTTGCTCAGGATACAAGATAAAGTTGCTTTGTGGGTTTTACTTAGTGTTTCTTCTTGGGCAACCACTCTTTTATTTTAATTGAGGCTGACTCCACTTGCGTTTTGTTTACGATGCGGATGGTTGGACTTGATGATCTTTGAGGTCTTTTCCAACCTATGATTCTATGATCTGCGTTGGACTGGTGAACATGGACAATTCCTCCTAGGCTTAGAGTTAACACAAGCCGAACAGATCTCAAGAGCTGAGCGCAAAGGTGTCCTATTGCCCAGCACATCAAGACAGACTGCTGCCTCTAGAGAGCAGCAAGAGGATGGCTGCTTGCTAGCTGCAGCCAAGCTCTACAGATGGGAGTGTGATAGTCCATCTTTCCTGCAGTGTATTGCTTTCCCAGCACTATTCTCCTCTAAAAGCAAGGAAATGAAACCACACAGTGTATCAGACAGTGTGCCTACTTTGTCATGGCTTCCTTGTTACCCAGGAGAAAAGACAAAAATAATACAAATTAGAAAGGTCTGAGAGAAAGTGCTGCATCTAAATACAGCAAGAGGGATGCAATCCTCCCTCCCAAGTGGGGAACAATGCGGTGAAAAAAATGAGGAAATTTGGAATTTACCACTGGCTTTTGCCTCAGGCTGGCTGCTTCCAGGTAGTTCCACTGCCTGCAGATATGCAGGTGAGGCTGATCAGAAAAGCTTTCCCAAAAGGCCACTGCCTTCCTGGGAGGCAACTGGGGATTAAAGAAGGTAAAGCCAAACGCTGCTCAGGACTTTTTAAGTTAAAATTCAGAGCTGCTCTTAAGTTGCCTGACCTCCCTGCTCCAGAATCACATTCATTATTGTTACCACAAACACAAATAAAACCGAGCAAGTAGTGTCAATGCCAGGCATCTATCTCCACCGATACCTCAGCAGCGCGCATATGACTGGCTTTCATTTAACTGATCCACGAGCCAGAGTAGGATGGTGGTTATCCTTTTAATCCAAGTTACTAAAAGTGTAGAGTTCTGGTTTTAGTTGTCACTGGCCACAAGACAACTTAGATTAACTTAGCAATACTGCACAACATTGGGCATGCTCTCGATTTGAGTAAACCACACACTGGCTGACTGCCTCTGCTCTCAGTACGTTTTCTTACCATGCAAATCCCCAAGTTAATTTTTTCATAGCTGGTGCATTTACAGTCAGTTATGACAGAGAGATCACATCATAAACATCTATTACCAAGAATTCGTAACTACCCAAAAGGCACATAAATGATAGTGTCTTTTACAAATATTCTCTTGATCTTAAGTTGATGCCTACCAAAAAAAAACCAAAACAAACCAATTCTGTTACCGTGATTTTCAGTCATCACTACAGCGCAGTCTGTAGTACTTCGCTATCAAGAGATTGTGGGCAGAGGACACACAAAATTAGTTCCACAATTTATAGCAGCACTGACGTTAAAGACAATAAATGCAACAGGAATAAATAAAGTAGGAGTTAAGTTAAATGCCATGAGGGCTTATTAATTTATAATATAACTAAATTAATCCACTATCACTATCTAAAGAAAAACTACTGAAATCAAATGCTCTTGGGGAGTCGTTAAGAGGAAATGCGAAACTGGGTTTACTCTTCACTGCCACTTCACTATTTTAGCAATATGGGATTCCAGGCTCCCACTCCAGATCTTCTGTTTAAACAGTAAAGATGAAAATAGCCTCCTACTTTAACAGAATGTACTTTTTCTTCTCTGATGCACCAATCTAAAGACTTAATATGGGAGTGTTGTCTGCAGACAGCAAAACAACATCTGGCAGCTTTCCGAGCATCCCATTTGAAGTGACTCTTTATATCACGTACTGGCAAACTGCGAAAGAAGTCAAATCGTCTGGTGGCAGAGCTGGGTAATGCCCCAGGTACAATCAGAGTCTTCACATCAAATTTCTACTTACTGGAGACTCAGACTATTGTTTTAAATTGCTGAAAAACTGTATCAGATGTCCTAAGAGAGGACAGCTGCCTACCGCTAGTTTGTACTGTACTTGTACTTCACAACAGCCTTCTAACATGAACAGAAAACTGAGAATTCTGCTCAGGCATGCAAGATCACGTGGGACTTCGGTCATAAAACCTGGAGGGATGCTGCTCTATAATGATGCTGCTGGTGTGTCAACTGCTGAGTGGCGCAGCTGACATGCCAGGACGGGATGCCATCCAGAGGGACCTGGACAAGCTCGAGAAGTGGGCCTGCATGAACCTCATAGGTTCAACAAGCCCAAGTGCAGGGTCCTACACCTGGGTCGGGGCAACCCCCAGTATCAATACAGGCTGGGGGATGAAGGGATTGAGAGCAGCCCTGCCGAGAAGGACTTGGGGGTACTGGTGGCTGAAAAGCTGGACATGAGCCAACAGTGTGTACAATCACAGCCTGGAAGGCCAATCAGATCCTGGGCCGCATCAAAAGAAGCGTGGTCAGCACGTCAAAGGAGGGGATTCTGCACCTCTGGTGTCCTCTGGTGAAACCCCATCTGCAGTCCTTCGTCCATCTCTGGAGCCCCCAGCACAGGAAGGACATGGACCTGTTGGAGAGGGTCCAGAGGAGGCCACAAAAATGATCTGAGGGCTGGAGCACCTCTGCTATGAGGAAAGGCTGAAGGAGTTAAGCCTGTTCAGCCTGGAGCAGAGAAGGCTGTGGGGAGACCTTAGAGCAGCCTTCCAGTACCTAAAGGGGCCTACAGGAAAGCTGGGCAAAATCTCATTAGCAAGGCCTGTTGTGACAGGACAAGGAGCAAAGGCTTTAAACTGGGTAGATTTAGCCTGGATATAAGGAAGAAGTTTTTTTAGAATGAGGGTGGTGAAACACTGGCACGGGTTGCCCAGAGAGGTAGTGGAGGCCACGTAGGACAGGGCCCTGAGCAACCTGATCCAGCTGCAGATGTCCCTGCTTACTGCATGGGGGTTGGGCTAGATGACCTCTAACAGTCCCTTCCAACCCAAAGCATTCTATGATTCTGTAACACTACTACTAACCAACCTTTTACCAAAAAAGGGTATTCTTGCAAAGAGACAATGATAAGGGTCATTTTTAAAAAGGGAACACTAAAAGAGATTAAATTCATTTCAAAAGCACCTCCATCCACAGTGCAGACTCCCATGACCAAAGCTAACCCAGAGAGGCCACTTCTGCCACAGAATGAATGAGACCTTGCAAGAGAAGCCTAGCAGCATGACATCATGATGATGTAATGTCATACAGGAAATAAATATTTAATCAAAACTTGGAGGAATCACAGATCTCGGGTTAGTCACAACAATCAGATTTCAGTGTAACTTAAAGAATGTAGAACTCGTCAGCACTTCCTAGAAAGTCCACTATAGCAATTCATACCACACCTTCTTTATTCAAAATTTCTATCCAATTTTTCTACACGACCTCCAAGGAGCACTTACTCCAACAGCAAGTTCTGACTGCCAGCTCAGTTATTAAAATGTATTAAAATGTATTATATGATAAATTAAAATGTTTATTAAATTATTAAAACATATTTATCAACAGCTTTGCCTTAGATATCAGATTAAACAAGACCTAATATCTAGCTTTTCCCCTGCTCGTGAAATATCTTTCAGCTTTTTTAATACCTGTATGTATATATATAAACAACATCAGAGAAATAAATGATATAAATTTGGGAGGAGAATTAGACACCATCAGAAGAACAGGAAACCTCATGGTTAGGAAGAAACTGTAATCAAATAAAGAGAGAAATTTTGCACAGCATACAAGTTTCCACACGCTAATAATCAGTCACGGTCAAGTAGCTCAAAAGGCCACCTGACACGTTTATGTTGAGAAAGCTGGATGGCTCAAGGGATCTGCAAGGCATTAAAGCTCACCTAGGAACTAGTCCACAGTTTGATCAGCAGAAATATCTTGCACACACACTTAATGCAGGTTAAGAATCCCCCACGCTGTTGCAGCTGAACTGCACTGTAAGCAAAGCTAAGGTGTAAGAGGAAAGCTATTACTACTCCAGTTTCGACAGAGAGAGAAATCACTGGCATGCGAAGAAGCTCCAGGCTGCCAGCGTGAGGGTAGCTCAAGCTGGAAGGTCAAAAGCCATTGATATGATGTCTGTAAAACGGTCTAATATGAAGTAAGGCAGGTACCACGAGGCAGCAATAACAGCCCGCGTGTGCTCCCTGCATCCTCCCTACTGGCCAGAAACCAGAAACTGGCATGAATAAAAATTAGATATGATTCTTTTCTGCTTGAACTAGAAGAGGCAAATCTGTTCACTGCAATGGCATACGTGTAACAATGACTCAAAAGCTGCAACAGCCAAACCCAAGAATTTTTCTTCGACTTTTTCTTTTTTTGTCCTCACAAGGCAAAGATTGTTATGGAAGATCTACGAGCTAGCAGGTAATGAAAATGGACCGTTACACTTTGTGCATTATGTGCACATCAAACCACCGCTGCTCCATCCCAGTCTTCTCACTCTGGCATACTGCTATTTCTGGGACGCCAGATGCCCCAGAGCAGCCCTGGCAAGCGGAGATACAGCCATGGGTCCCTCCAGGCACTAGAACCTCCTTCCTCTCAAGATCCAAAATCTTTCTTCCAGCCTCTGTATTCACTGTAACACTCTTCAGCTTTTGCCCAAAAGCATACTGATAACATGTGTGAGCAAACATGAGCTTGCTAATTTTCCTTGTGTCACTCCACAATTTTTAAAGGGTTCTTGTATTTGGGTAGATATGATCTTGTTTCTGTTCTGACACAATATTCCATTCCAGTTTTTAAAACCCGATAGGCAACCCACAAAAACCCAGACGACACATTACACCTCTTATCTGCTGCAACTCTGAACTAATGTCACTGCAAACTTCGTGTTATTTTCATGACAGGACAAATGGTTTCAGCCTTTTTTTATTTATATGAAGTCAGCAAAGGCTTTGTGGCTTCATTCTGAAGGGAAGAGGGCGGTAAGAGGATAAAGAGGTAAACCAGCAAAGGCTTGGTTTTCCAATGTTAAATTTTAGCTATCTAGCGAGATTATAGTGTCTATGTCAACGGGAAGAGTTTTAGCCTAAGCTCACTATGCTTTTTAAATAAAAGCTAACAAGTATGCAATGAAAAAATATCACAAAATGTTTTGCGGTTTATAATTTATTTTAAAAAAATCCAAATCACAGGCTACTCTACCTCCTGATTTCCAGGTGGATGAACTAAAACTAGGCTCATTTCCCACTAAATAACTGCCACTTGCTTTTCTGAAGCAAACTTTAGACAACAGATAAAGAGAAATATCATGCACATTTGGGGACCCTGTGTAACTTCACATCAGTCATGCATGAAATCATTCAGCCTGTTGGCAGAGAAGATATTTTACGAACAAGTCAATTAATGGAGCCGTCTCAAATGTACATCTACAGCCTGCAAACACATACACACCTGCCTAGTTACAGAACAACCCTGATAATTAAGAAAAACCAAAACAACTGCTGAAAGCAAGTGTTCGCAGAAGTATAACCCCAGAATGGCAGTGGCAGTAGCCATTAGGCATGTATGACTGCCTTGTACTTCATCTGTTCCGCAGGTCATTCTCTACACTTCTCCAGCCCCTACAGCAAGTGGAAACTCTTGAGCCCTGTAACTTTCTGTATGAGGAAGTGTCAGAAACATCTAGAATACCTTTGTACAATACAATAGTACACTATAGCAACGTACTGAGCTATTATGATGATTCACAGAGATTTTCAACATTCAGCGTTACACGAGACTTGCTAAAAGCTCAGTGAAAAGTTTGTTCTATCTTTTGTTTTTGGAATTCTCTACCTTCCTCTTGCTGCAGTTCTCTGCCAATACTCTAATTTCTCCCTAAGAGGTTTTATGAAATACATGAATGTCACTCTTACAGTCTTCAAGACCCAAATATTTGCACTGTAGTTCCACCATTAATTCAATCCTTCAAGTTGGTTTAGCCACCATAAAGACCTTTCCCTCAACCCCAGCTCCATTCCCCAGCAACATCATCACACTGCCAACAGCTAATTATCACAGAAGTTGTTCCTCAAAGGACTACAGTCACTTAAAGTCATTTAAAAGCTACTGTGAAACTTTCAGTGCAAGACACATGTTTGGGAAATGCCAGTTTCAAACTGAAGCCCAGGACTTCTCTGTCCGACACGAGCCACCAGCGAACGTCCCCAGAGAAGGATCTGAGTCACACACAAGTATTTCAATTGATGAAATACGCTGCTAACACATTCAGGTTCCTCCGCTTGTATTTCCTACCAGATCAGGAGAAAACAAGCACGTTCATCTCTTGCAGAAACATGGTTTTCAGTGACTTTTTCTGCAAGGATTGTGCCTTTTTTATAGATTCAAAATGCAAATGCACTGGTTGCAATCCAATTCCAGGAACCTGTTCATCTGAGCAGTGTGATTACACGCTTGCTTTCTCCAGCTGAAGAGCATAGCTGCTTTTAGTTTCTAATTGCACATTTTTAATTATTAGTTTTATCATAGGAACTAAACTGACAGCACAAGCTGTTTTTACAAAAGCAGACAAACAGGGCATCAGGTATATCAGGTAAAAGACTAAATGAGCTAAGAAAGGTTTTTGACTAATAAAACCCGTTACAAAACTTGCACTGCCTTTTTTTTTTTTTACACTAAGTTCACTCAATACAAGCAGCAATTTTTCTATAAACTTGCACACAAGTATCTGAGCAGAGAACAAGATAAACAAATCAACTACTACAAGAAATTGGCACCCTCTTTACAGTAATTCAAAATATTTCACAGAGAAATTTTTTGCACAAAGTAACTCATGAAATAATAGTACTAGTATTTTATCAAGCTATCAGTCTAGAGTATTAAATAACCCAAGGAAATTGTAATACGTAACTCCAGAGTACTGGGAAAGAGATGGGTTTTTGAACAGTACTGAGAGCGTAAGAGAAGAGCATTCAAAAGACATTCTGAAACCTCTCAACGGTGAAGTTCATGTTCAATCCTGATCTCTATACTCATCTTCATTTTTCTTTTGCCAGCTCCCTCCCACCTTTCTTTTCCCACAGCTTCTTTCTCTCCATCAAATCAGACATCACCCATGTTTGTGAAATCAAAACAGCTGCAGCTCCTGAAGGAACGCAGTCCAAAAGAGGGACAGCCCATGAACTTCCATCACTGGTGTACACCTACACTTACTCCTTTCTGACACAGAGCTGCGGTGAGCAGGTCAGCGTGTGTACATACAACTTCACCCCTCTAGATGGAATCAGAATATTTGTACCACAAAAAGCCATTCCTGATATTAAATGCTTCTAGCTCCAGTCAGGGAATGCTTCACTACCAAGAAGATAGGTGCTCTAACCCAACTCCTGCCATTAGTGTAAGACTAAGCAGCTAATTAGTAGAGAAACAGTGAGGCAGAGCAGATGTGTATTTATGACAACACAGTATTAGCATTTATCACAAAACTCTAGAGACTTTTCAAGTTCCCAGATTAATGTGGACCTCAGGCCATATATCCTATCAAAGACTTTAGGCACCAATGTCGATTGCTTCAACGGGAGGTGGACTCCAAACACTTTCCAAATCAAGGTCCAAATTACTAAACTTTGGGAAGTGACCGCCAGCACAGATGTAACAGGAGAGAACCAGCTGTCCCCTTTGCTGCTGTCTGAAGCACTCGTCCTCTGCCTGGCAGGTCAACTGCTGTTAGCGTGAGAAAAAAGCAGAAGCACCACTTCATTTTCTGCCTTTTTTTTTTTTTTTTTAGAGACAGATTAGCATGCTGTAAAGGAAAACTCTCCACCAAACTGCTCGTAAGCACAATCCTTGTGTGTAATCACGCTGCCAGTTACACCACCAGACGTCATCCTTCTCGTATACTCTCAAGAAGTGTTTCCCCTAGGAAACTAAATCAATAATCAAGCAATAGCAACCACACACACAAAGCAGACTGCTTTCAGTATAACATGAAAAAGCACTGTTCATGTTGTTTTTAGGATTACGTATTTTAATTACACCCCTTCACCGTCCTTCTTGCTTTGTAATTGAATTTCCTTTTATCTTTAGAAGGCTAACTTTATTCATAAGAGGCTGTGGATGGCAGAGTTTTGTTACAAAAGGGTTCCAGTTCAGATCAGCAAGTATGTTTTTAATGGAAATAAATGCATATCTAAAGGAGGGTCATTCTAATGATAACAAAAAGAAACCCACCCTTTTGTATCCGAAGGGATCCCAGCAATATCGATGTCTTTAGCTCCACCACAAGGCTTAGAAAAATTCCAATCAACTAGTAGATATTTACAGGACACACTTACATATTGTCTATTTGAAATTTCAGATTTGGGTACCGTAACATGCTCTTCGTTCCACCTGTAAAATCCAACAAACTTCACAAAGACCAGCTGGCTTCAGCACACTGCCGCTGTATCCCTAATACACTCTCCTGACTGTCTGATGCCCTGACACTTAACTTTTCATACGTGAAAAGAAAATCCTTGTCCTGCTACCATTACTTACAGTGCAGAACTTGGCCACTATTTCAGTTTCGCTGCCAGCACATCTCTTAACATCCTGTCCAAGCAGCAATAAGAAGAGGCTGAAAGCAGCGAAATATGGTTACTGCTTACCTTACAGACTGGATTACTTAATACACTTCAGGTGCTAAAGCAGCACCCGTGCCTTTTCTGTGAAGCGTATATATTGTTTCGTAACAGGCTGAGAAAACATTTCAGAGCAACAAGGCTTTAAATGTGGCATTTTAAGTCTAGAAAACTGAGGAAAACATACACAGGGCTGGCTACGAAGCCAGTATAGGTCTTAGTGGATTGATTAATTACGAGAGACTTCAGGCATCAACATACATAATCTCCAAAAGTGCCCACATCTGATCTTGGAACATCTTCAACCAACCACCATCTTCAAACCTTCTGACTGGTAGCCAAGCGGCCACCTATTTGCGCTGTAGCTGGGCTCTGTTTCTGTGTTATCCAGTGCAATGCTGTTTTCACTTGCTAAAGATCCATTTCAGTCACTACTAAGACTCTACCACTCTTTGTACTTACAAACTATGATGGCAAAGCATGGCTTTCTCCCCATATCTTCTCGTGCTAAACAGAATTACAATATTATGAGCTGTGCTAAATGATGGAATTCTCTCTCTCCCTCTCCAGGTAACGACACAAAAATATGGTCTTGCCTTTTATTATTGCTCATCAACTGATACACTTCCTTCTCATTCCTCCCTTTAAAAAGTACCGAAAGCTTAAAAAAAGAGAAAAAAAAAGAATAATAAAAAAGGACAACAGCTTCTAGTGATACAAACTGCAAATCTCAACAACATGAACAGGCCTAAAGGCCTAAGAATAGTGACAGCACAGGGTTTTAGTGAAGAGCTCACAGCAAGTGATGATGTTCTTATTACCCCACCATCAGGAGTGGTAAAATTACATGAAAATCTGTTCTCATTTTAAGATTTTTTTTGCACTTCTGTTCACACAGAGAGAAAAACAAGACTTGAGCCTAAGGGTTCAAAAGACAAAGAGCAACTAAAAAAGATTCCTCTGTTTTTAGGAGTACAATTTCAAAGCTTGGTCCTGACAATGTTGGAATATTTACACTATCCTCAAAAGTGTTTTCAAATCCAAACATTTTTTTTCACTGAATTATTTTTGCAGCCCCATCCTCACAAAGTTCTATGGATATTTTTTCAGGCATCACTCTGCTGGCACATGCAACCTTATTTCTGTTGTTAACATATAAATACAAAACAGAGATAAGACTCTTCTATTCAAGTTCCATTTCAACTTTGGAATCAGTAGCTGTGATTATTAAATCAGAATGTTAATTTCACAGCAGGATGTAATAAAAACAGCACCTCAGAAAAATTAAAGGCTACCCTCAACCTGAAAACACTACCTTAAAAAGTTCTTTTATGAAGTCTCCAATACTTTCTTACCCCGTGTCAATATTTTGCACCTAACTAGGCAAATGGAAGTTCTTCAGCACTAAAACCACTAGAAATACCTGTAAGTATTAGAATTGTGTACTTCCACTGTGAGATTAAATTTTAAATAGACTCTTGATTAAATGGAAAGAAAACCATTTGCCTGGCTGTGTTTAAGAAACATCTCTGCTGCCAATCCAAGTCTGTTTTGATTTGCTCTGCAGAGATACAGAGGTGTTAGCAAAACATTAAGCGGAAAGTGCAGTGCTGGATGTAAATTATACCATCTCACACTTAAGTGCTGCCCTCAGCTGCAGCTGGAAATTGCACCAACAAGCACTGCCATGATCACTTCTAGGAGTAACAAGAATGTAAAAATATGAATTATCAGATCTCTATCCAAAGCAAGCACATAAATTGAGTGAAGAACTGGCCTAGAAAAAAATACTCCCTACAAGCTTTCCAAAGCTGAGGTCAACACCTCTGCAGTATCTAAACTTTAATTCCTGTAAGGTACTTTGTTAGCCCTTACGGTTACAAAAATAGTCTTCTAAACACACCATATTAAAAGCTTGTTCTTCTATACCAGGGCTGGACACACTCAGAAGTGAATGGACACAAAATGAACCGAAAACTGCTGAGGTACAGAGAAAGAATGAATGGATATTTCAAAAGGGCTGACAGAAAAACACTCATTAACAGCAAAATGAAATCACCTTTCTGGCTTCTCAATTCAACAATCTCCAATGTACTTACTACCTTCTACGGAATTAATTAATGGGGAATATAAATCCTTTGAACTGTGGTATATTCCCATATAATATGGACTAAATGCAAAACCCATGTTCTCCTGTGCACATCACACAGGTGTCAGACACAGGGAACTCCACAAGGCACCGAACACAGGGACTGATCTAACCTCTTTGGGCTAGACCAGGGATGTTTGTTCTGCTGGTTTCCTAACTGAAGTAACTGGTGATTTATTCACACCGTAATATGCAGGCTTGGTGGCTGCGTGGAAGCCTGGAATACATATCTGAGTTAACAACATTTTAAAAACTTCAGAACCTGGAAAGTTCAGAATAAGATTTTTTTTAATGTTGAAAATATCAGTGTTCAATTCATTACCACATGCTGCACAGTAGATCGAGTCAAAGATAACTCCATTTAATGACTTCAAGAAGTAAGAGTTTTACTAAGAATATGACACAACCTGGGCATTAAGGCCAAAACCAAGTTTAATGGTCACCTCAGGTGAGAGGACGGACAAAAACATAACAACAATACATAGGTGGTGCCAGGGTTTCTGGTTCATAGATTCTCCACCATCACAATGAAAACTCTTCTATAAAAAAAAAAAAAAAAGAATTATGCATTGTAACTGCTAAGAATGGCTAGTTTAAGAGTCTGTTGCATATGGAAATCTTTTTTCAATATTAATGTTGGTATAAGAATACAATTTAGTTTTATCTAATCGAAGTCCTTCTTCCCCTCCCCTGCAAAGTATCTGCATGAATGTCCAAAGGCCAACAGTAACAGAAGCTGTGGCCACACAAACCCAAAGGCCAGCACCTCACGCACATCTCCCCCGAGCTCCCGGCACACTGCCTCCCATGGCCTCTGCCCAGGAGCTCGCTACAGAAATAGCCACATGAAACAGAAAAAAAAAAAATCCCTCAGACTGCTGCACGCTGTTCAGGTTTCAGCTGTGGGAAGCTCTGAGCACCATTAATTCCCATTCAGTGTCTCCAACACAAGTTAAGGAAAGCAAACATCTTGCAAGCTTGGTGTCCACAGAGACAGCACCATCTTTCCAGCACCTACTACTGTCTGCAGAGACTTGAATCACTTTGGAGCATTTTCAGGAAGATCACCTCATACTTCAAAGGCTGACTATAAAAACAGGAAGTAAAGATAGAAATAAAAAGTAATTTTTCACAACACAAAGAGGACTAATGAGTCTGTACTGTCCTGCTTTTCAAGAGACACACACAAACAAACATGAAAGAAGTGCAAAGTTTTAAGACAATACGGAACTATTCAAGAGATGAAAAATAAATGTTGTTTGCTAAGAACTGCGGAAAGATAATAGGAGATGAAATTAAGGCAGAAAAAAAAGGCAAAGAGAAAGAAATAACCTTACCTATGCAAGGAAATCTAAATTAGCTACTGCAGCTCAGGATTTTGAAATTGTTATGACTAATCCTCTTGGAGCATCAATTCCATACTCATTAAGAGCTCCAAGGAACAGAGAAGAAAACAGAAAACACTGTGTTACAATTCTAGAAATCCAGAGCACCTCGAGACAGCATGTAGTACTGGTGTCAAAAGGCCATGGTGAGACTAGGAGATGCACACAACAGGTATCACAGAAGACTACAGGCTTGAAGTACTTCTATACTAACAGAGAGGTGCATAATTCAGTTGGACAGCGAAGTAAAGAAACACCCACAGCCAGAACGAGCAGGCCTGCCCAGTCCAGCACTGCACACACGCACAAGCTGTGGACAGGCTTCAGTGTCTTCTGGACAATAAAACTGGTTCCTTCTTCAAGACGAACAGCACGACTACGGAAGAGTACAGCAGAGATGTGTAAAATCAAAACCACCATGAAAACGAAGAGTAAGGAAAGGTTATTCACTGTTTCTGCTACCACAAGAACCAAAAAACACAAACTGAAGCACCTTTTCACATCGCGCATAATTAAACTGCAGACTCATAACCACAGGAAGTTGTGGATTCAAAAAGGATTAGACAAGCTGACAGCGAACAGGGGGAAACTTCTCAGCCACCTCCGACAGCTATCACGCTGGTATTTTTCTTTCAAATCCCACTACTGAGGTAGGAACTCAGAAGGGTTGATTTTGCACGTTAACATGGATTTTTCCATGCCATTTGTCAGAAATCAAGTTTTTGCGTTGTGGTGAGACAGATTTCTCCTTCTGAGCAGATAATAAAGAATTCATACACTATTAGTCTTTCAAATCCAAAATACACTGCTTGTTTCAGAGACTCCATCATCTTTGAGAGGTCCTGGAGGACAGGAGAGGTGCCCGAGGACCGGAGAAAGGCCAATGTCACTCCAATCTTCAAAAAGGGCAAGAAGGAGGACCCAGGGAACTACAGGCC